>VOFG01001150.1_pt1:0-80000 | contig 196000 bp, 203 predicted proteins | sample 5384171 | NCBI WGS metagenome assembly VOFG01 (sample SAMN12384726, study PRJNA508395) | human gut metagenome | isolation source: healthy gut F | host: Homo sapiens | reverse complement strand
TGTGTGAGATAAGTCTCATAGTCAAAAGGGAAACAGCCCAGATCTACAGCTAAGGTCCCAAATGAACACTAAGTGGAAAATGATGTGAAACTGCGAAGACAACCAGGATGTTGGCTTAGAAGCAGCCACTCATTCAAAGAGTGCGTAATAGCTCACTGGTCGAGTGGTTTTGCGCAGAAAATGTAACGGGGCTAAGTGTTCAACCGAAGCTTAGGCATTGCAGCAATGCATTGGGTAGGGGGAGCGTCGTATGCGGGGTGAAGTCAGAGCGGAAGCACTGGTGGACTGCATACGAGTGAGAATGCCGGAATAAGTAGCGAGAATTATGTGAGAATCATAATGGCCGAAAATCTAAGGTTTCTTGGGGAAGGTTCGTCCGCCCAAGGTTAGTCGGGAGCTAAGCTCAGGCCGAAAGGCGTAGGCGATGCACATACGGTAGAAATTCCGTAACCACCGAACATTTAAGCTAGAGGGACGCTTTCATTAAGTCTATCCCGGGCGATGGTTGCCCCGGGCGTAAGGGACCGAAATATAGTAGGGAAGTAACTGGCGAGAGAGACGAGAAAAGCTCTAGTGTATACTAAGGTGCCCGTACCGCAAACCGACACAGGTAGATGGGATGAGTATTCTAAGGCCAACGGGAGAAGGGTTGTTAAGGAACTCGGCAAATTGGCCCCGTAACTTCGGGATAAGGGGCGCCTGCGAGAGCAGGCCGCAGTGAAAAAAGGCCCAAGCGACTGTTTAGCAAAAACACAGCTCTCTGCTAAATCGAAAGATGACGTATAGGGGTGACGCCTGCCCGGTGCTGGAAGGTTAAGGGGAGTGCTTAGCGCAAGCGAAGGTGCGAACTTAAGCCCCAGTAAACGGCGGCCGTAACTATAACGGTCCTAAGGTAGCGAAATTCCTTGTCAGGTAAGTTCTGACCCGCACGAATGGCGTAACGATTTGGGCACTGTCTCAACAGCCCGCCCGGCGAAATTGTAGTACCGGTGAAGATGCCGGTTTCCCGCAACTAGACGGAAAGACCCCATGGAGCTTCACTGTAGCTTGATATTGGATCTCGGTATTCCATGTACAGGATAGGTGGGAGACTTGGAAGTAAGCGCGCCAGCGTTTATGGAGTCAACCTTGGGATACCACTCTTGGGATATTGGGATTCTAACCTGCGACCATGAATCTGGTCGGGGGACACTGTCAGGTGGGCAGTTTGACTGGGGCGGTCGCCTCCAAAAAGAGTAACGGAGGCGCTCAAAGGTTCGTTCAGCACGGATGGAAATCGTGCACTGAGTGTAAACGCATAAACGAGCCTAACTGCGAGAATGACGGTTCGAGCAGTAACGAAAGTTGGAGTTAGTGATCCGGCGGTATGTGAATGGAAATGCCGTCGCTCAACGGATAAAAGCTACCCTGGGGATAACAGGCTGATCTCCCCAAGAGTCCACATCGACGGGGAGGTTTGGCACCTCGATGTCGGCTCATCGCATCCTGGGGCTGAATTCGGTCCCAAGGGTTTGGCTGTTCGCCAATTAAAGCGGTACGCGAGCTGGGTTCAGAACGTCGTGAGACAGTTCGGTCCCTATCTGTTGCGGGCGTAGGAATATTGAGAGGAGCTGTCCTTAGTACGAGAGGACCGGGATGGACGTACCGCTGGTGCACCAGTTGTTCTGCCAAGGGCATAGCTGGGTAGCTAAGTACGGACGAGATAAACGCTGAAGGCATCTAAGCGTGAAACTCCCCTCGAGATAAGTGTTCCCATCCTTCGGGAGTAAGGCCCCTTGTAGACTACAAGGTTGATAGGTCAGGAGTGGAAGTGCAGTAATGTATGGAGCGGACTGATACTAATAGGCCGAGGGCTTGACCTTAAATGTTAGGTAACCTCGAAAAAAAGCATTGCGAGTAGGATTGTTCAGTTTTGAGGGTGTAAATCTTCAAAAGTAGGTGTTAATGGTGACGAGGGTACACCTGTTCCCATTCCGAACACAGTAGTTAAGCTCGTTTACGGTGACAATATCTGATGGTGCTGGACGCGCCGGAAATCGTTAAACTGACGCAGTGCGGCCAGTTCGTGCACATTGCATGCGGTGAGGGTCATCTGCTGCGCCGCCCGATTTCGATCTGCACCTGGCAGGGCAGCCATCTGCGCATTGTTTTTCAGGTGAAGGGTGACGGTACGAAGTGGCTGAGCGAACGCAAGGTCGGCGATGTGCTCGACGTGCTTGGACCGCTCGGACACGGCTTTGACGTACAGGCACTGGGCGACCGTCCGATTTTTATCGGCGGCGGCATTGGCGTACCGCCGATGCTTGGATGTGTTCGCACGGCAGTAGAAAAGTGTGCACAGCCTGCCGCAATCCTCGGTTTCCGCAACAAGGGTGCGGTGATCCTTGAGGGCGACTTCCGTGATGAATGCGAGACCTTTGTCACCACCGACGACGGCACCTACGCGCGTCACGGCTTTGTCACCGATGTGCTGAAGGAGCAGGTGGCAGGTGCGACCGGCGTGGCTGCCTGCGGTCCGAAGCCTATGCTGAAGGCGATTGCGGCGATTGCAAAGGAAGTCGGCGTGCCCTGTCAGGTTTCGATGGAGGAGCGCATGGGCTGCGGCATCGGTGCCTGTCTGGTGTGCGCGTGCGCGCTCAAGTCGGAAAACGGCGAAACCCGTTACGGTCATGTCTGCAAGGACGGTCCGGTGTTCAATGCTGAGGAGGTCGAGTGGTAATGGCAGATTTAAGAGTGAACTTTTGCGGCGTTGAGCTGAAAAACCCGATCACGACCGCATCCGGCACCTTTGGTTTCGACCATGAGTACGGCGAATTTTTTGACCTGTCCCAGCTTGGCGGCATCGGCGTGAAGGGTCTGACACCGACCGAGCGTCTCGGCAATCCGGCGCCGCGCATCGCGGAGACCCCGCAGGGTATTCTCAACTGTGTCGGTCTGCAGAACCCGGGCATTGACCGTTTCATCGAGGAGCAGATTCCGTTCCTGCGCCGGTACGACACCAAAATTATCGCCAACGTCTCCGGCAACACGGTCGAGGAGTACGAGGGCATGGTCGAGAAGATTTCGGATGCGGATGTTGACCTCATCGAGATGAACATCTCCTGTCCGAACGTAAAATGCGGCGGCATGGCATTCGGCACCCAGCCGAAGATGGTCGAGGAGGTCGTTTCGGCAGCCAAGGCCAAGGCGAAGAAGCCGCTGATCGTCAAGCTGTCCCCGAATGTCACCGATATTGCGGAGATTGCACGCGCGGCGGAGTCCGCAGGTGCGGACGCGCTTTCGCTCATCAATACACTGCTCGGTATGCGCATTGATATCGAAAAGCGCAAGCCGATCCTGTCCAACGTAATGGGCGGTCTGTCCGGTCCGGCGGTGTTCCCGGTTGCGGTTCGCATGGTATATCAGGTGCGTAAGGCGGTTTCCGTGCCGATTCTCGGCATGGGCGGCATCCGAACCGGACGTGATATTGTCGAAATGATGCTTGCGGGCGCAGACGCGGTTGCCAGGTACGGTGATGTTCAACGACCCGACCGCTCCGGTCAAGGCGCTTGCCGAGCTGAACGAGTGGCTGGATGCACACGGCGTGAAGTCTGTCACCGAGCTGTCCGGCGCGGTTGAGGTAGGCTGATGAGAACCACGGTCTACATCATCCGTCACGCTGAGGCAGAGGGCAATGTATACCGCCGGTGTCATGGTCAGTACAACGCGCTGCTGACCACGCGGGCATACAAGCAGCTGCCGTATCTGGCAAAGCGGTTTCAGAATGTGCCGCTTGCGGCGGTTTACTGTCCGACCTGTTCCGCGCACGCGTAACGGCACAGGCTGTGGCAGAGCCGCATCATCTCTCGGTGGAGACCCGACCGGTGCTGCGCGAGATTGATATGGGAGACTGGGAGGACATTCCGTGGGCCGAGCTGCCGCACACATGGCCTGAGCAGTACGCACTGTGGTGTGCCCGTCCGTGGGAAGCAGCGCCGCCGCACGGCGAGACGGTCATGCAGGCCGGTCAGCGCATGCTGGACGGCGTGCGCGCGATTGTGCGCGAAAATGAGGGCAAAGAGGTCGCAGTAGTGACGCACGGCAGTGCGATTCGCGGCATGCTGACGATTGCACACGGCTTTGCACCCGAACAGATGGGAGAAATCGGCTGGGGTGACAACACCTGTGTTGCCAAGCTGGAATTTGACGAAAACGGCAATATCGACGTGGTTTACGAGAATGATGCCTCGCATTTGCCGCAGGAATACTCCACGTTTGCGTCCATTGGCTGGACGAATACCAAGGGTATTCCGGCGTCGCCGCAGATCTGGTTCCGCCGCGCTGACCCAAAGAATCCACAGGATGTGGATAAAATTGTGGGATTCATGCGCGAGCTGTACAAGAATGCCTACGGCACGGATGCAAACCTCGATCCGGATGCGCTCATCCGCGATGTAGAGCGGGCACAGAAGGTTTCGCCGCGGGCGTGTACCTTCGGCTGTTTGGAAAGCGGGGAAGAGGTCGCGCTCGTTTATCTGAAAACCTGGTGGGAGGAGCAGCCGGAGATCGGTCTGGTCGGCGGCTTCTGCATTGCCGGTGACTACCGCGGCTGCGGTCTGAGCGGACAGATTCTCGGTCAGGCCATCAGCGTGTACCGTGCGCTCGGCAAGCGCGAGCTGTGTGCTCGTGTTGCCGAGAAAAACATGCGTGCACAGGGTTTTTATCATAAATTCGGTTTTCTGCAGCGCGGCGAGTACCGCGATGAGAACGGACTGCATTATCAGATGGTAAAGCCGATTTCGGTCGAATAAATAGGAAAAGCGCTCTGTTTTTGGCAGAGCGCTTTTTGATTCGCAATGAGAAATTAGCAGTTAGTAATTGTATACGGCAGCGGAAAAGAAATCCTTTTCGGCTGCTTTTCGATTTTACAGCTTGAGCAGAACCGCACTGTATCGCGGCAGCGCAACCGTACACAGACTATCCTTGCGGGAGACGGCAAGCGTCTCTCCGGTGCCGCCGAACTCCGCGGCATTGCTGTCAAGCAGAATCGTAAACTTCGGCAGGGAAGCGGTGAATTTCTGTTCGCTGTCCGCAAAATTGCACAGGGCGAGCAGCGTTTCTCCGTTTGCACGGCGCTCCATGCCGAATACGCAGGGCGCATCCGCATGATTTTCCACCCACCGGAAATTATCCGGCGCATAATCTGCGTGCAGCGCGGGATTCTCCACATAAGTTTTGCACAGGCTGTGGAAAAATCGGTGGAACGGACGTTCTGCCAGTGCCCAGTCCAGTGTACCGGCTTCGCTCCATTCGTACAGCTGACCCAGCTCGTTGCCCATGAAATTCAGCTTTTTGCCCGGATGCGTGAACATATACAGATACATCACACGCGCCTGCGCATACTTGTCGCATTCGTCCGCGCCCCACATTTTCTGCACGATTGCCGCCTTGCCGTGCACAACCTCGTCGTGCGAGAGCGGCAGCAGGTAGTGCTCGTTGGCAAAATAGTGCATCGACCAGAGCAGCTTGCCATGGTCGCGCGGACGCAGATCCGGCTGGGTTTGGCAGAACTCGAGCGTATCGTGAATCCAGCCGAGATCCCACTTGTAGTCGAAGCCCAAGCCGCCCTCGTCCACCGGACGGGTGACACCGGGATAGGCAGTCGAGTCCTCAGCGATGAGCAGAGCAGAGGGATGGCGGGCTTTCAGACCGCGGTTCATATTTTTGAGGAATTCGAGCGTGTCGCCGTTGACGCCGCGCGCGGGATCGCCCCTGCCAGTAGATCAGGCGCGAGACCGCATCCATGCGCAGACCGTCAAAATGAAACTCAGTGAGCCAGTAATCGGCCGCAGACTGCAGAAAACAGCGCACTTCCCGTCTGGAATGAATGAAATTGTAGCTGCCCCATTCACTTTCGCCGACCGCGCTGTGCGGGTACTCGTACAGGTGCGTGCCATCGTATTTCGCCAGACCGTAGGAGTCTACGGCAAAGTGTACCGGTACAAAATCCATGATCGCACCGATACCGGCATGATGCAGTTTGTCAATCAGCATTTTCAGCTGTGCCGGCGTGCCGTAGCGCGAGGTCGGAGCAAAAAATCCGGTGTTCTGGTAGCCCCAGGAGCCGTCAAACGGGTGCTCGGACAGCGGCAGAAACTCCACATGCGTGTAGCCGTTTTCCTGCAGATAGGGAATCAACCGGCGGGCGATTTCATCGTAGGTGTACCAGCCGTTTGCGTCGTCCGGATTGCGCATCCACGAGCCGAGGTGCATCTCGTAGATATTAAGCGGTGCGTCCGGCGAAGCCGTGCGGCTGTTCATCCACGCTTCGTCTGTGAAGCGGTACTCCTCGAGGTCGGTGATGATCGAGCAGCAGGCAGGCCGCAGTTCCATTGCAAAGCCGTAGGGATCGCAGTGCTCGGTGACAGAGCCGTCCGGGCCGTAGATGCGGTATTTGTAAAACTGGCCTGCGCGGGCGTCCGGCACAGAGGCCGACCAGAAGCCGCTGCGGCCGTCCTGTACCAGATCGGTCTCGGTCCAGCCGTTGCACGCGCCGGTCAGCGTAATGCGGCTGGCATTGGGCGCAAAGGTACGGAAAAAACGACAGCGTTTTTGCTCTATGTGAGCGCCAAACCAGTGGTAGGCGTCGAAAATTTCGCCTGTGAAGAATTGGTGCTGATTCATGGAAGCACTTCCTTTCTTTTTCCCTTAACGGGGGGATGGTCGCTTGCGAAGCGAAAGAACTGCGGCGGTTTCGCCGGGGAAACCAAAAGGGTAGACACCTACGGTTTCTACCCTCTTGGGACTCCCGTTTCCCTTGGGGATAGCACGGCGAAAATTAGTGAACTGAGACTATAAGGACGCGACAGAGGATTTTTTCTACCGCAGGACGCGCTTTGCACGTCCATGTATCCGCATATTCGCAGGGTCAGATACCGTTCTGCTACACATGTGGTATAATCAACGCAGAGTGCGGCACAAGGTGAATTGCCCGAAGGGCAAGAGAAGGTCCCCTGGGGGATAACAGTGCCGCACGATTCGTTAGCGTGTTATGATAGACAGGGCCTACGAAGATAAATTGTAGCGAATACCTAAATTCGCAGGTGCCTTCCGTTACAATGTGCCAAAGGGTTGCGCGACACGGGTATGTCGCGCCTGCGGAGACGGAACCGCATGTGTAGCAGCAGAGTATCTGGCACTGCGTATAGGCAGGGGCATGGGAGCACACTGTGCTCCCCCTACGGAAGAAAAAAATCCTCTGCCGTTCCCCTTTTCGGAGCGGTCTCGTCTCTCCGATTTTCGCCGTGCCCTCTAAGGGAAAGAGGAAGATTCACAAGAAGGAGAAAACCGCAGGTTGTCTCCCTTCTTGTGCCCTCGCCGGGCAGGCGACACCCCCGCTGGAGTCAGCGGCACTGGCATATTCATACATCCAGTATAGAATACATCCACGTTAAACGCAACCGTCAAAACTGTACAAAGTGTCCGTTAAATAAAAATGAACCGGCCTGCCGCTTCGCGGCTCTTATACTCGGGTGCGTCGAAGGACGCGGATTTTACTGAAAATAAAATGAACCGAGTCCAAACTGGCTGCTCTTATATACAGACGCACCCAGGGAAAGGATAGAAAGCTATGAACGATAAAGAGCTTGTCAGCCGCATGCAGCACGGCGATATGCAGGCGTTCGACGAGCTGTACGAGCGCTACAAGGACGATGCATACCGCCTTGCGTGCCTGATCACCGGCAGCAGGACGGACGGCGAGGATCTGGCGCAGGAGGCCTTTGTCACCTGTGCGCAGTCCATCAAATCGCTGCGGGACGGCAGTAAATTCCGGCCGTGGCTGCTCAAAACGCTTTCCCGCGCGGCATGGAAGTACTGCCGCAAAGCCAAACGGGAAACGCCGGTCTCAGAGTTTTTTGACGCAGGCGAGAGTGAAAGCGCACTGTCCGCCGTGCTGCGGACGGATGAGCAGCGCCGCCTGTATGCCGCACTCGATACGCTGGACGAAAAACGCCGCGTGACCGTGGTGCTGTATTACTTCGATGATCGCTCGGTGCGTGAGATCGCGCAGGCGACCGGCGTGACCGAGGGAACGGTGAAATCCCGCCTTTTTTCCGCTCGCCGTCATCTGCGGCAGGCGCTGACCGAAGAACGGAAGCCGAAGGAGGCTGCAAATCATGGATGAAATCAAAATGGAACGTGAAATCAAAAATGCTGCATCAGTGTGCAGATGAGCTGCCTGCACCGGATTCGATGCAGGCGCGCGTCAAATTCGCACTGAACAATGCACCGGCACGCAAGCGTCATCTGTGGAGCAAACGCTTTGTGGCGGTTGCCGCTGTCGCTGCGATTGCGGTGACCGGCGCATTCGCAGCCGGCGGCATGGGCGGCATTTTCAGTAAGGGCTGGTCTGACCAGCGGCTGGATCTGTCGAGCACGCAGGCGCATCTGGCTGATGCCGGTGTAGCGCTCACGCTGCCGGACAAGATTGGCGAGTATACGTTCAGCTACGGCTCTGATGTGGATACACGGCGCAGAACGACATGGGCGAGACCGAAAAAGTCAGCGAGGTGGACGCGACCTACACGAAGGATGGCGCGAAGCTGAATCTGTCCGCGCACAAGAGCTACACCGTGTTCACCGAGGACGAGATGGAGAATCCGGTTCCGGCAACGACTGCCGAGGTAAACGGCGTTACGCTGACCTATCGCGATGCGCACTACCGCTTTGTTCCGGCCGATTACGAGGAGTCTGACGAGGAAAAGCAGCAGGAGAAGAACGGCGAACTCGTTATCAGCTATGGCTTAGACGAGGTGGAGGATAAAATGTTCCAGTCCGTACTCTGGGAGCAGGACGGCGTGACCTACCTTATCAGCGGCTTCGATACCGGTTTGGATGCACAGACCATGTTCGATATGGCGGCTGAGCTTGTAAAGTAAATCACAGCAGACGAAATTCCACGAAAAAAGCATCGGAAACGCAGTTTCCGATGCTTTTTATGCTTAGAGAGATGGTTTACTCCACCGAAATGATGTAGTAGTAAACCGGCTGACCGCCGTCGATGACGTTGATCTCCATCTCCTTATTTTCCTTGTGCAGCAGGTTCTCAACCTCAGCGGCCTGCTCCTCGGTAACGCCTTCGCCGAAGATAACGGTCGCAAATGCACTGTCGTCGGATACCATCTCGCGAATCAGCTTTTTGAGGACCGAGGTTTCCTTGCCGTTGGCGCACAGCTTGCCCTCGCACAGGGAGAGATACTCGCCCTGCTTGATCTTCTTGCCGTCAAACTCGCTGTCGCGGGCCGCGTAAGTCACCTGACCGCTGCGGACGTGCTTTGCCGCGTCCAGCATAGCAAGCGCCAGCTCGCTGTCCTGCTCGGCTTCCGGATCGACCGTCAGCATGGCCGAAATACCCTGCGGGATGGTCTTGGTCGGCACGACGATCACCTTTTTCTCCTCGGAGAGATGAACCGCCTGCTCGGCAGCCATGATGATATTCTTGTTGTTCGGCAGCACGAAAACGATTTCCGCCGGAACGGCATCGACAGCGTGCAGAATGTCGTCGGTGGACGGGTTCATGGTCTGGCCGCCCTGTACCACAACGTCCGCGCCGAGGTCGGTGAACAGGCTCTTGAGGCCCTCACCGGCAGCAACGGCTACAAAGCCGAACTTTTTCTCTGCCGGAACGATTACACGCTCCTTGGGCGCGTCCGCCGTGCCCTCAATTACCTTGGCGGTGTGCTGCTCGCGCATGTTTTCGATTTTAACGGTCAGCAGCGGACCGAATTTCAGGCCCTCCTCGAGCGCCTTGTTCGGCTGGTCGGTGTGAACGTGTACCTTGACGATATCATCATCCTCGACAACCACCAGCGAATCGCCGATTTCGTTCAGAATGGAGCGCAGACGAGCAACATTTCGTGCCTTATCCTTGCGGGATGCGATGAACTCGGTGCAGTAGGTGAAGGTGATGTCCTCGTCGTTGATCGCAGCGAAGTCTGCGGTGGACTTGGTCGGCTCTGCCGCAACAGCACGTTCCTTGTGGATGCCGCGCAGCGCGTCCAGCATGCCCTCGAAGATGGTCAGGAAGCCGAAGCCGCCGGCATCGACAACACCCGCCTTTTCGAGTACGGGATTCTGATGAACGGTTTCCTCAAGTGCGGTGTGGCCCTGCTCGATGATCGCTGCCAGAACCTGCTCTGCGGTGAGCGTCGGCTCGGCCTGACACAGCTCGACCGCGTGCTGTGCCGCAACGCGCGATACGGTCAGGATCGTACCCTCGGCCGGCTTCATGACCGCCTTGTAGGCGGTGTCCACGCCCTCGCGGAGCGCAAGCGCGAGTGTGCGGCCGTCGGCCTCGTCGGTCTCGCGCAGCTTTTTCGCCATGCCGCGGAACAGCAGCGACAGGATAACACCCGAGTTGCCGCGCGCGCCGCGCAGCAGCGCGGAAGCGGTCGCATCCGCCGCTTTGGCGAGGGTCGGCTCGGCGAGCTTTTCCATCTCAGCCATTGCGGAACCCATCGTCATGGACATATTCGTGCCGGTATCGCCGTCCGGTACCGGGAATACGTTCAGTTCGTTTGCCTGTTCCTTCTTTTCTGCAATGGCGAGTGCGCCCTCGATCACCATGGACCGGTACAGCGCACCGTTGATTTTCTGATCTGCCATTTAATTTAATCTCTCCCTAAAAAAGTAACCGCGCAGTTGCGCGTAATAAGATTTCGGTTTGCTTGCAAACCGTAACCGCATGGCAGGATTTCCTTAGGGCAATCCGAGCCATTGTTCCCGTCCGTAGACGTCCGCGGTTGTACCGCGGTATTCAAACAGCGGCGTTATGCCGCAACAAAACCCGCGACATGAGCGTGGGTTTTGTTACTCCGACTCAGCGCCCTTTGGGGCGCGTCGTTCGGGTATCGGAAGTCAGTTTCTACGGAACTGACTTCCGTATATAGGGGACTTGCGAAGTCCCCTATAGGTGTCAGTCCGCCTTGATGCTCTCTACATAGATATCGACGTTCTTTACGTCCACCGGTCAGGCGCTCAACATGATAGCGTACCTCGCCGATGATAGAGCGGCAGACGGTGGCAATATTCACGCCGTGCTCGACTGCAATGTGCAGGTCGATGTTGACACCGCCGTCCACAGCCTCGGTGACCTTTACGCCGCGGGACTGGTTTTCCAGTCCGAGCAGGTGTGCCAATCCGTCCGACATGGAGCGGATGGTCATGCCTTTGACACCGAAGCAGGAGGATGCTGCGTAACCGGCAATGCCAGCCAGCACCTCGTTGGTAATGTCGATATATCCGAGATCGGTCTTGATGGTCATATAAAAACCTCCCTGCGAGTTAAGGCAGAATGCGTCTGCCCCGCAATAATCAATACTTTTGCTGTTTATATGATATAACAAAATCATGTAAAATACAAGCAATGCGGTGATGAAACTGCGTTATTTTTCAACACGGCGGCAGAAAAATGGATAAATTGAAGAATAGTGTCGATTAACGCGGAAAATTCGTGCAGGTTAATGCAAACAAATGTTTGCTTATTGCAGCGGATTGCGGTATAATAAGGATAAAATTACGAACGTATGTTCCGACGGAAACAGCGAGGAGTGCCGAAAATGAAGAAGATTTCCGCCAAACAACAGCAGATACTGGATTATATAAGCAGTTATTCCCTTGAACACGGCTATCCGCCTTCGGTGCGCGAGATTGGTGCAGAGATGGGACTGCGGTCGCCGTCCACCGTGCATGCGCACCTGAAAAAGCTGCAGGAGGCCGGTTATCTGGAGCCGAATGAGCATAAATCGCGTGCGCTGACGCCGGTCAGTGGCCCTTCCATGGTGCCGCGCGTGCCGATTCTGGGCCGCGTCACCGCCGGTATGCCGATCCTCGCGGTGGAGGAGCATATCGGCTATGTGCCGTTCGAGCCGGCAGCGGGCGGCGGCGAGTATTACGCGCTGCGTATTCGCGGCGATTCGATGATCGGCGTGGGAATTATGGATGATGATCTGGTCATTATCCGGCAGGATATACAGGCGCGCAACGGCGACATCGTGATCGCGCTGCTCGAGGATGAGGCTACCTGTAAGACGCTCAACATCACGCCGGACGGCGTATGGCTCATGCCGGAAAATCCGGCGTATCCGCCGATCAACGGCACCGGATGCCAGATTTTGGGCGTGGTCAAGGCGGTTTACCGCGAGTATTGAGAGCAGCCTTTTCCGGCACCGGCTGAGCGGGGGACGCGAACTGCCGCAGGCGTGTTCGCCCCTAACGGGCGGGAGGTTTTTCGCTTGAAATCAAGCGGGGGATTTCGCCGTCTGTGGACGGTGGGAACGTCGCCGCGCCCCGCGGCGTGGGCAAGAGGGTAGACACCTGCGGTTTCTACCCTCTGATTTTCACCCCTTTTCCCTTGGAGGGTCTGGCGAAGATTGCCGACATGTGACCGCTCCGAAAAAAGGGAACGGCAGAGGAGTTTTTCTACCGTAGGGGGAGCACAGTGTGCTCCCATGCCGAGACATATTCGCAGTGCCAGATACAGTACTGCTACACAGACGGTTTACTCTGCGCAGGGCGCGGCATAGCAGTGCCGCGCGATTCGTGAGCGCGTTATTACAGACAGGGTCTACGAGGATAAATTGTACCAAATGCTTAATTCGTAGGTGCCGTGCGTTACAACGTGCCAGAGAGTTGCGCAACACGGGTATGTTGCGCCTGCGGAAACTAACCCACATGTGTAGCAGAACGGTATCTGACCCTGCGAACAGGTTTCGAAAGACACGGAAGAAAAAATCCTCTGCCGTACCCCTGTTTCGAAGTGGTCACATGTCGGCAATCTGCGCCAGATTAGGAAGCAAGGGAAAGGTAGGAGTTCAAAGAGGAAGGGCACGCATTTAATCCGCGCACGGCGCGGGAACAATGTTTAGCAGCCTACGGGCAAACCGCAGGTGTCCCTTCCTTTTTGCCCACCGCCGTGGGTACGGCGTCGTCCCCCGCCGCAGCGGCGGCGCATCCCCCACTGAGGTTCAGCGAAAACTCTCCGCCCCGTCAGGGCGAACCCGCTAACGCAGTTCGAGCACCCCGGCTTTCCGGTGCAGGAAAAAGCTGCCGCCCGTCAAGGGCGAACCGCCTGCGCGGTTCGTGCGCCGCGGTCAATCGGTGCAGAAAAAGGGTGCCGCCCAGAATGGGCGAACCGCCTGCGCGGTTCGTGCACCCCGTAAAGCGGGCGTCTTGCAAATCAAAATTCCCAAAGGAGAATCCCCATGCCATCGGTTGATGACAGCATCCAGTTCGTCAAGGGCATCGGCCCGAAAAAAGGCGAAGCTGTTTGAAAACTGCACATCCGCACCCTGCGCGACGCGCTTGAGACCTATCCGCGCGACTATGAGGACCGCACTCACATCACGCCGATTGCGAAAATCGACATGGAGGACAAGTACGCCGTGCGCGCTGTGGTCGGCACCGAACCCAAGGTCAACCGTATCCGCAAGGGTCTGACGCTGGTCAAGTGCACGATTTACGACAAACCGGCACGCTGAACGTCACTTATTTCAACAATCCGTATGCTGCGGCGCAGCTCCGCGTGGGACAGGAGTATGTGTTCTACGGCAAGGTGCAAGGATTCGGGCGCGGCCGCACAATGGTTTCACCGCAGTCGGAGAAGGTCGCACCGGACGCTGACCACCCGGGACGCATTGTGCCGGTCTATCCGCTGACGGCGGGACTGACCCAGCGCGATCTCGAGCGTGTAACCGCTGCCGCGCTCGACACGCTGACCGGTGAATGGCCCGATCCGCTGCCCGAACTTTTGCGGGCGAAATACCGCCTGCCGGACGCAGTAGACGCACTTTCTGCAATTCATCGGCCGAAAACCAAGGACGATATGGCGCAGGCACGCCGACGTATGGTATTCGAGGAGCTATTTTTGCTCTGCTGCGGTCTGCAGCAGCTGAAGGAGCGCCGAAAAGCGGATTCCGGCATTGTTTTTACCTCGAATGGATTGGATTCGTTCTTTGAAGCCCTGCCGTTTACGCCGACCGGTGCACAGCGGCGTGCGATTATGGAGATCGCGGCGGACTGTGCCTCCGGACGGCCGATGAACCGGCTGGTGCAGGGTGATGTCGGCTCGGGCAAGACAGTGGTAGCGGCCGGATTGTGTGCGCTGGCCGCGCAGAACGGCTGGCAGGCGGCTTTCATGGCGCCGACCGAAATCCTCGCCGCGCAGCACGCGGAGACGCTTGCACCTATGCTGGACAAGCTGGGCATCTCGTGCACGCTGCTCACCGGCTCGATGACTGCCGCGCAGAAACGTGCGGCACTGGCCGCCATCGAGACCGGTGCGGCGCAGGTGGTCGTGGGCACGCACGCGCTCATTCAGCAGGGTGTGCAGTTCCACCGGCTGGGTGCCGTTATCGCGGATGAGCAGCATCGGTTCGGTGTGGCGCAGCGTGCCGCGCTGTCCGCGAAAGGTGGCTCGCCGCATGTGCTCGTCATGTCGGCTACGCCGATTCCGCGCACGCTCGCACTCATCATGTACGGCGATCTGGATGTGTCCGTGCTGGACGAGATCCCGCCCGGAAGAAGCCCGGTTGAGACCTACGCCGTGGGCGAAAACATGCGCAAGCGTATTACTGCCTTCATTGATAAGCAGGTCGGTCTCGGCGGACAGGCTTACGTTGTGTGTCCGCTTATCGAGGACAGCGAAAATACGGAAACAAAGCTGAAAAGCGCGGAACAGCATGCAAAAGACCTGCAGAAGCTGCTTCCCGAACCGGCGCGTGGCTGTACTGCACGGACGCATGAAAAACGCGGAAAAAGATCAGATCATGCGCGATTTTGCAGCGCAGAAATACGATATTCTGGTCGCAACAACGGTTATCGAGGTCGGTGTGGACGTGCCGAACGCCAATCTGATGGTGGTCGAGGACGCAGACCGGTTCGGTCTGTCGCAGCTGCACCAGCTGCGCGGACGTGTCGGCCGCGGTACACGGCAGTCGTACTGCGTGTTCTTCGGCGCGGACAAGGGACAGGTCGCGCGGGAGCGCCTGCGCATCCTGTGCAGGACCGGCGACGGCTTCGAGGTCGCACGCGCAGACCTCGCGCAGCGCGGTCCGGGTGACTTTTTTCGGTCAGCGGCAGCACGGTCTGCCCGCACTGCACGTTGCGGATTTAGCGGCTGACCTTGCGCTCATTCAAAACGCCCGCGAGGAAGCGGAAACGCTGCTGTCTGCCGATCCGACACGCGCCGGATATCCCATCCTGCTCGACCGTGTGCAGCGCATGTTCGCCGAACAAAATGATGAAGCGTTCAACTAAATAAAAAACAGGAGAGAACCTCGGTTCTCTCCTGTTTCAGTCTGTCAATAAAGTCCGGTTTCGCGACAGTTATTTATACGGGTCGTCCGGCTTGAGGTAGCAGCATTTCTTATACTTCTTGCCGCTGCCGCACGGGCACGGATCATTCGGGCCGGGCTTCTTGCCGGCACGCTTGGGCTCTGCCTTGACAGAACCGTCGGCTGCACCTGCTGCGCCGGTCTCCTTGGCTACCTGCTCACGCTTGGGTTCCTCGCGGGTGCGAACCTGTGCAAGGAAGATCATGCGGACGTTATCCTCGCGGATGGAGTCGATCATCGCGTCAAACATATCAAAGCCTTCGCGCTTGTACTCGACAACCGGATCGTACTGACCGTATGCACGTAGGCCGATGCCGTTTCGCAGTTCGGTCATAGCGTCGATGTGGTCCATCCACTTGCTGTCTACGTTCTTGAGCAGTACAACGCGCTCCAGCTCACGCATGATAGGCGAGCCGAGGGCCTGCTCCTTGGCCTCGTAGACCTTGTGCGCCTGATCGGACAGAATGTTGGTCAGCTGGTCGGCGGTCAGGTCATCGCACTCCTCGGGCGTGAAGGTGCAGTCCTCCGGACGGAGGAATACGCCGATGAACGGACGGCGCGCCTGTTCAACCATTTCGGTCGAAATCAGGCTGTGTTCGCCGATGGCAGCATGCACCGCATGGGCGATGGTATCGTCGATCATCTTGACGATGTTGTCCTTAACGTCCTTGCCCTCGAGCACCTGCAGACGCTGTGCGTAGATGGTCTGACGCTGGGTGTTCAGTACGTCATCGTACTCGAGAACGTGCTTACGAACGCCGAAGTTGCGGGATTCGATCTTCTTCTGGGCATTTTCGATCGCACCGGACAGAATCTTCTGGTCGATCGGCTCGTCATCGGCAATGCCGAGGGTGTCCATCATGTTCTGGATACGTTCGGAGCCGAACAGACGCATGAGGTCGTCCTCCAGCGAAATGTAGAAGCTGGATTCGCCGGGGTCGCCCTGACGGCCGGCACGGCCGCGCAGCTGGTTGTCGATTCGGCGGGATTCATGGCGCGCGGTTCCGAGGATATACAGACCGCCTGCCGCACGAACCTTTTCGGCTGCCGCGTCGGTCTCGGTCTTGAACTGGCTGTACAGCTCCTCAAACTTGGCGCGAATAGCCAGAACTTCCTGGTCGTCAGTATCGGCATGGCCGTTTGCCTCGTAGATCATATGGTCGATGTAGTCGTGCGCAACGCGCTCATCCATCTCGCCCTTCTGCACACGGTCCTCGACCTCGTGACGGAGATACTTCTTAATTTCATCCAGCGCCATGGTCTCAGCGTTGCCGCCGAGCATGATATCGGTACCACGGCCTGCCATGTTGGTCGCAATGGTAACTGCGCCCGGCTTGCCGGCCTGTGCAACGATCTCCGCCTCGCGCTCGTGATACTTTGCGTTCAGGACGGTGTGCTTGATGCCCTTGGCCTTCAGGATCTTGCTCAGTTCCTCGGACTTTTCGATGGAAACCGTGCCGACCAGAATCGGCTGACCCTTTGCGTGGCACTGCTCAATGCGGGCAATGGTCGCCATGATCTTGCCGCGCTCGTTCTTGTAAACCGCATCCGGATTGTCCTTACGGGCTACCGGCTTGTTGGTCGGGATCTCGATAACGTCCAGCTGATAGGTGTGGCGGAATTCCTCTTCCTCGGTCAGCGCGGTACCGGTCATGCCGGACAGCTTGCCGTACAGACGGAAGTAGTTCTGGAAGGTGATGGTTGCCAGCGTCTTGCTCTCGTGCTCGACCTTTACGCCTTCCTTGGCCTCGATCGCCTGATGCAGACCCTCGTTGTAGCGGCGACCGAACATCAGACGGCCGGTAAACTCATCAACAATGATGACCTGACCGTCACGGACAACGTAGTCTACGTCGCGCTGCATAACGCCGCGTGCCTTGATGGCCTGGTCAATATGATGCTGCAGTGTGGTATTCGCGGGGTCGGACAGGTTTTCTACCTTAAAGTAAGCCTCGGCGCGCCTCTGACCGTGCGGGGTCAGCGTTGCGGTCTTGGCCTTTTCATCGACGATGTAATCGGCATCAATGTCGTCCTGCTCCTCCTTGGCATCCACTTCCTTGACGCGCAGGCAGGAAAGCTGAGCGGCAAAGCGGTCAGCAATCTCGTACAGCTGAGAGGACTTCTCGCCCTGACCGGAAATGATCAGCGGCGTACGCGCCTCATCAATCAGGATGGAGTCAACCTCATCGACGATGGCGAACGCATGGTCACGCTGAACCATTGCATTTTTGTAGATTGCCATGTTGTCGCGCAGGTAGTCGAAGCCAAACTCGTTGTTCGTACCGTAGGTGATATCAGCGGCGTACATCGCCTTGCGGGCCTGCGGCGGAACCTCGTGAATGACAAGACCGACCTTGAGACCGAGAAAGCGGTATACCTTGCCCATCCACTCACTGTCTCGCTTGGCGAGGTAGTCGTTGACGGTGACAATGTGTACGCCCTTGCCGGTCAGTGCGTTCAGATAAGCGGGAAGGGTAGCCACAAGGGTCTTGCCTTCACCGGTCTTCATCTCTGCGATACGGCCCTGATGCAGGACGATACCGCCGATGATCTGTACACGGTAATGACGCATACCGAGTACGCGCCATGCTGCTTCACGGCAGGTGGCAAATGCCTCCGGCAAAAGCTGGTCGAGCGTTTCGCCGTTCTGGTAGCGCTGCTTGAATTCGTCTGTTTTGGCGCGCAGCTCGTCGTCGGTCAGCTTTTTGAACTGCTCTTCGAGTGCGTCCACTTTATCCGCAATGGGGTAGATCTTTTTCAGCTCGTGCGACGAGTGCGTGCCGAAAAGTTTGGTCAAAAAAAAAATTAGCCATTACTTTTCTTCAGCCTTTCAAAAGGGCGCAATAGCCCCATTTGTTACATATACGATAGTATTATAGCATAAAGTGGACAGGATATAAATAAATTTTTTTGTGAATAAGCAAATTGCTGATATTATAAAGCTGTTAAAGCGGCGGCTGTGGCGGCAAACACGGCGGCGGACGGGTCGTTTTCCTGTTCGGACAGGGGATGCCACAGGCGGTCAATACGCGCCATGCCGCCGGAAAGCCGGGTGTAGACTACCACCTGCTCCATGCCGAGCCGCACACCGGTCAGCCGCAGGTGCATCATGCAGCGGTTTTCGCTAAGATAGATGGGCTGGGTGCGGTGCAGTGCAACGTAGCCGCGCACGTTGGCCCAGCGGTAGATTTCGCTTTCGGCGAGGTCGTGGATGCTGCCGTGCTCACCGAGATGGACGGCGGTGCTGCTCAGCACCAGACTGCGGTCCACCGAGGTGACTTCATCGTGACCGGTCAGCGGCCGTTCGTCTGCACCGAGCGTGCACAGCGCGATATTGTTGCGTAACGGGTAAAATCGCAGCGGAAGCGCGTTTGTTTTAGCCGCTGCGGTGAAAACTGCTGTCTGCGTAAAAACTCCTCCGTTGCGGCGTGATTTTGCACGGATTTATCCACAGACTTGTGGATAATCGAATGGTTCCATGCCGGTGCCGCGGAGTGTTATTGTATCACGCGGAATGCGCGGGATTTGTCAAAATGGAAATTTCAGCAAGCGGGATTTTCCGGGTGGAACCTTTTCAGCACCGACTGTGCGGGGATTCGCCGTCTGCGGACGGCGGGAACGTGCCGCGCCGCGGCGGGGCAAGAGGGTAGACACCAAGGTTTCTACCCTCTTAACTCCCACTTCCTTTTTATTTCGTAGTCCGGCGCAGACCAGAGAACGGCGACCGCTTCGAAAAAAGGGGAACGGCAGTCGGGTTACCACAGCGTGTCTTTCGTGAAATATTCGCAGTTCGCAGACAGCGTGACACTGCTACACATATCGCCTGCGCAGAGTAGCCGATATGTGTAGCAGTAGGGTAACCGAACTGCGAATAGGTAAAAAAAGGACGGACCCGAAGTAGGTCCGTCCTTATGAGAGGAAAAATCCTCTGTCGTTCCTCTTTTTCGAAGCGGTCGCCGGTCTCTGGTCTGCGCCAGACTAAGAAACAAAGGAAACGGGATTCACAAGGGTGGAAACCTTGGTGTCCATCCTTGTGCCCACCGCCGTGGGTACGGCGGTAACGCGAAGTGCGGTAAATTACATATTACCGCCCTTGCTGCCTTCCCACACGCCGGTGGCGAGTGCAGACAGGTATGCGTTGATAAAACCGTCAATATCGCCATCCATTACAGCGTTGATATTGGCATTTTCAAAGCCGGTACGCGTATCCTTGGCAAGCGTATACGGCATGAAAACGTAGGAGCGAATCTGGCTGCCCCATTCAATCTTCTGCTGAACGCCCTTGATGTCCGAGATTTTCTCAAGATGCTCGCGCTCCTTGATCTCAACCAGCTTGGAACGCAGCATGCGCAGACAGTTTTCCTTGTTCTGCAGCTGGCTTCGCTCGGTCTGGCAGGCTACAACAATGCCGGTTGCCTTGTGAATCAGTCGAACCGCAGACGAGGTCTTATTGATGTGCTGACCGCCTGCACCGGACGAACGATAAACCTGCATTTCGTAATCATCCGGCTTGATCTCAAAGTCCGTGGAGGTATCCGGAATATCCGGAACGACCTCTACCGCCGAGAACGAGGTCTGACGGCGGCCGGAGGCATCAAACGGAGAGATACGGACCAGACGGTGTACGCCGCTTTCACCCTTGAGGAAGCCGTAGGCGTTTTCGCCCTCAATGAGAATATCGGCGGACTTGATACCCGCGGTATCGCCATCCTGGTAGTCCATGATCTTATAGGTAAAGCCGTGACGCTCTGCCCAGCGGGTGTACATGCGGTACAGCATCGCGCACCAGTCTTGTGCCTCGGTGCCGCCGGCACCGGCGTGGAAGGATACGAGCGCGTTGTGGCTGTCGTACTCGCCGGTCAGCAGCGTGCGCAGCTTCTGCTCGGCAATGCCGTCCTCCAGCTCCTTGTAGCCGCTTTCCAGCTCCTCAAGCATGGATTCGTCGTTTTCTTCAATCGCCATTTCGCAGATGGTGAGCAGGTCATCGCACAGCTCGGTCATCTTGTTGTACGCTTCAACCTTGCCCTTGAGCGAGCCCATGCGGGAGACGATCTTCTGGCTCTCCTCCGGATTATCCCAGAAACCCGGCTGAGAGGACTTGATCTCCAGCTCCTCTACCTCACGCTTCGCCTGCTCCAGACCGAGCGAGGTGTATAGCTCCTCAAGCTCGGGCTTGAGGTTGTTCAGCTTGACCTTGTATTCCTCAAATTCCAGCATGAAAATGCTCCTTCACTTTCAGATTGTTCAAAATTTCAGTACCTTATAGTATATAGGTTCACGAGGGACTTGTAAAGATTTTTTCGTGAATTATAGCAGTTTAGATAAATAATGCGGCAAAAGTAGCGTATAAAGCACGCAAAGAGCAAGGAAATTTTATGAAGCCATGCTGGGCGCATGGCGAATGAAATTGACGATGCTATTTGCGTGCTGTATGCGCGCACTTGTTGCAGTATTTGTCTGAACTGCTATAAAGGGGTTGTCCCGTAAAGATTGTGTACATTTCCACAAGTTCGGCTTGACTAATCGCTTTTTTTCCCATATGATAGTTACTGTAAAGGGAGTAGCTCACGCGAGAGCGCGTGGTCGGTGCCGACAAGCCCGATTGACGAAAAGTCAATCCGTACCGAGCCGTAAGCAGCAAGACTTTTACCGCAGTATGCGGTAAAAGTCTTTTTTGTGCTCTGCAGCCGGAAATCGAGCGAAAACTCCCTCGTAAGCATGTACACTGTTGTGGACAAGGGCATTGCCGTGAAGGAGCGGTGCTGTCCGAGATTTTCCGGAAACGAAGGAGGAAACTGTATGCTGTCATTTGTATTTCTGGTGATCGGCTTTGCACTTATGATCTGGGGTGCGGATAAGTTTGTTGCGGGTGCATCCGCACTGGCGCGCAAGCTGGGCGTATCACCGCTGCTGATCGGTCTGACCATCGTTGCGTTCGGCACATCCATGCCGGAGCTGGCGGTCAGTGTCACCGCGGCCCTGCGCGGTGCAAACGAGATTGCGGTCGGCAATGTTGTCGGCTCGAACATTTTTAATCTTCTGATGGTGGCTGGTCTGTCCGCCGCTGTCTGCCCGCTTGTGATGGATAAAACGCTGCTCCGCCGTGACTGGCCGCTGTCCATTCTCGCGGCTGTGCTGCTGCTGGGCGCCATCGCACCCGACCTGACCATCGCCCGCTGGGAAGGCGTTGTACTGCTGATTATATTCGCATTCATCCTGACATACCAGATTCGCACCGCACTGCAGAACCGTGAGCAGCTTGCTGCCGCAGCTGCAGAAGCCGAGGCCGAGGAAGCGGAAGCACCCATGTCCGCTGCGATGATCTGGGTGAATATCCTGCTCGGTCTGGCGTGCATCGTGATCGGCGGTCAGCTGGCCGTAAACGGCGCGACCGGCATTGCGCGTATGTTCGGCCTGAGTGAAACGCTCATCGGTCTGACCATTGTGGCCATGGGCACCAGCCTGCCTGAGCTTGTTACCTCCATCGTTGCTGCCCGCAAGGGACAGAACGATATTGCGATGGGCAATGTTATCGGCTCGAATCTGTTCAATATTTTCCTGATTCTCGGCGTTTCGTCGGTCATCACGCCGATTCCGGTACAGGCAACCTCTATCGTTGACTGCCTGTTCCTGATTGCCATCAGCGCGGTATTTTATCTGCCGGCGCGCAAGGGCAAGCTCGGACGTGTGCCGGGTATCGCCATGGTGGCAACGTATGCTGTCTATACAGTGTATCTTATTATGCGATAATCTATCGCGGGTTTGCCGCACCCGCAGCTGGGGCGAAAAGGAAGGGACACCTGCGGTCAGTCTGTCAATAAAGTCCGTTTTCGCGATGCTGACGCTGCCGCGCGGCAGCGCGCATGAAATAGTATTATTTGCGAAGCAAATGCATGAAAACCGGGGGCGTGTACCTCGGTTTTCGTGTTTTCTGAAGTTATGCGTGCGAAACCTTTCGCATATGCCGCAGATAGACGATCAGCAGCGCCCCGCCGGTGAACACCCACGAGGCAACGTAAACGTCCATCAGCATCTCGAACGTGGGCACGAGACGGAAAATCGTTGCCATCCAGATGAGACGGAAAACGACTGTGCCGAGCACGGTGAAGATGGCAGGCTCGAGCGATTTGCCCATGCCGCGGAGCGCCGCGCTTTCGACCTCATAGGTGGCGGTGAGCCCCTCGAGCGAGCAGACGTGCCGCATGCGGCTGATGGCAAACGCCGCGACGGCGCTGCTCGTGGTGTAAATGCTGACAAAAAGTCGTCCCAGATCATGAATACCGCACTGAGAATCTCGGTAAATACCACGCCGAACAGCATGCAGTATCGGAAAATCTTTTTGCAGCGGCTGAGGTCACCTGCGCCGTAGTTCTGGCTGGTGAAGGTGACAGCCGCCTGCGCGAAGGCGTTGGCAATATCGTAGGTGAAATACTCGAAATTCAGTGCGAGAGATGAACCTGCGATGGCATTTTCACCGAATGAGTTGATGCCGCTCTGGATAAATACGTTGGATACCGAGAAAATAGCACCCTGAATACCGGCGGGAATGCCGATCTGCAGAATGCGGAGGAGCGGCGTTTTTTCAATGTGCATACGCCGGAACCGGAACGCGAAATCGTCATTCCGGCGTGCAAGGTGGGTGAGCACCATGCCTGCGCTCAGCACATTGGAGATAACGGTCGCAATCGCCACACCGGCCACACCAAGCTGCAGCGCAATGACGAGAAACAGGTTGAGGATGACATTCACCGTGCCGGAGATAAGCAGGTAGTACATAGGGCGGCGGCTGTCGCCGTAGCTGCGCAGCACGGCCGAGCCGAAGTTGTACACCAGCATGAACGGGATGCTCAAAAAGTAGATGAATATGTACAGCAGCGCCTGATCGAGCACGCTTTCCGGCGTGCCGGACAGCACGAGAATGGGCTTTGCCGTCAGCCAGCCGACCATCATCAGTCCCACGCCGAGCGCCGCGCCGAATGTGATAACAGTGTGCAGCGTGCGGTTGATCTCTTCGCGGTTGTTCTGCCCGATGAGCAGCGCGAGCACGGCATTCGGCCCGACCGACAGTCCGACGATCAGGTTGACAAAAATACCGACGAGCGCCACACAGCTGCCGACCGCCGCCAGCGCCGTATCACCCGCAAACCGGCCGACAACGGCCACATCTGCTGAGTTGAAAAGCTGCTGCAGAATGCTGCTTAACGCCAGCGGCAGCGCGAAAAGAATGAGTTTTCCGGCCAGACCGCCGTGCAGCATGTCCATTTCCTTGTGTTTTGTTTGTGCCATGAAACAGGATTCTCCTTGCATGAGGGTTACAGCATTATCTTATCATGCGGCGGACAGCGGCGCAATACGCGGGGAACGGATTTCATCATTGTAATTTTTCCTCGAAAATTGTATAATATTTTTGTATAGAAAAGCGATTTGCGTGCCGAATCTATCGTTTTGCGCCGCAGAGGAGGATAGAGGACATGAAATTTTTTGAAGCCGTGCCGGACGAGCTGTTTTCGCCGCTGGCGTCACCGAACCGTGCGCTGTACGCGGATGCGCTCGATGTGCTGTATACGGCGTACCGCGAAAAGCTGAAGCTGCCCGAGGACATGCTGTATTCCATGCTGCGGAGCCGTCTCGAGCAGCAGCTGGCTGAGGCCACCTTCGAGGGCGAGGACATCGACGAGGATGAGCTGCGCGATATTTCCGGCCGTGCCCGTTTCCTCATCCGCAAGCTGGGCAGCAAGGGCTGGTTTGAAAAGGAGCGCGGCACAGATTTTCGGGAATACATTACGGTTCCGGGCTGCAGCAGCCGTCTGCTCGAGCTGTTCCACGCGCTGCGCGAGGACACGCCTGCACGCGGCTATTCGTATGTGTTCGGCACCTATTCCACGCTCAAGGTCGCGCATGAGTCGGACAACGTGTATGACAAAATGGCTGCTGTCTACGGCGCATATGACAATACGCGCGCGCTCATCAACCTGCTGCAGATGGTGTATCATAACGTCAAGCATTATTTCCAGATGCAGATCGACATGCACAATGTCGGGGAAGTGCTCGCATCGCACTTTGATGATTTCGGGCAGAAGGTGATGGAGGCGTACATCCGTCCGCTCAAGATCAAGGATTCCGTGCCGAAATACCGCATTTCCATCCAGAATGTATTAAACGACTGGGCGGAGAACGATGAACTGCTCATCGCCATGGCGAATGCCGCTTTGGCTGACCGCCGAGGTGACACGCCGGAGAACTGCCGCGCCGATCTTCTTCGCAAAATTTACTGGATACAGGAGTGCTACGACAATCTCGAGCGCGATTATCTGGATGAGATCGATGCACAGGTGCGCCGCTACACGCGTGCGGCTACGCAGAAGATCGAAAACCTGACCAACCGAGATCAGAATATCCACGGCAACCTGCACACGGTGCTGACCGCGCTGTCGCGCAACCGGCGTGCCGCCGATCTGGTGGACACGATTCAGCCGGTGTTCCGGCTGTACGAGCAGACCTGCCTGTCCGAGAGCAGCCTGTGGTACCGCAAGCGTCCGGGCAAGCGGACAAAGGCCGCGCCTGTGTTCGTGCAGGAGAGCGAAGCGGATACGGCAGCCGCCGCAAAGGCGGCTGCACTTTTGCGCTCGGAGTATGGCCGCGACGCCATCGCGGCGTATGTGCAGGGCTGGCTCGGTGAAAGCGATGTGTGCCGCTCGGAGGATATTCCGCTCGAGAATGATAAGGACTATGTGATGAGTTTGCTGGCGGTGCTGACCGGCGGCGACCGCTCGGCGGATTTCACGGTGCAGGAGCTGGACGGCGAACGCCGGGAAAACGGCTATGCTATTCCGGAGCTGCAGATCAGCCGGAAGGAGAACAACGAATGAATTTGGAATTTCTGAATACCGCTACCGCAAAGGAGCTGGAGCAGTTCAAAGCGGTGTGCAATCAGCTGCTCAGCCGCACCTATGTGGTGCGCACGCTGTACCGTCCGGGCAGGGGACGGGTGAGCAACCCGGACTACACCTTTTTGTCCATTCATTATGAGTCCGTGCGCGAGTATCTCAGCCTGCTTGACTGGGATTTGCGGCGCGACGACATAAACGGCTACTTTTATGTGCTGAACACAGATGAAGCCAACCGGTGCATCCTGTCCAAGCGCGAGACCGCGATTCTGCTGGCCCTGCGCATGCTGTACGACGAAAGCCAGGAGCGACTGGGACTCGAGCAGGACGCGCTCTGCAGCGTGCGCGAGGTGCTCGAAAAGATCGTGACCGACTACGCCATCCTGCCGGCTAAGCCGAATATGGAGGAGGTCAAGCGGGCGCTGACCGTGTTTGAAAACCACTCGATTCTGCAGCGCATCGAGGGAAAATTTAATCAGGCTGACTGTAGATTTGCCATCCTGCCGACCATTCAGACTGCCGTTTCGAGCGAACGATTGAATGAGGTCGCAGCCGTGCTGCGAAAGGAGGAGACCGCCGATGAAGAAACTGAAGAAGATTCTGCTGATTAACTGGCTGTATTTCAGCAAGGAGGTCATCGAGGTCGGTGACGTGAACTTCCTGACCGGCAAAAACGGCGCCGGCAAGTCCACGGTAATTGATGCGCTGCAGATCGTTCTGCTTGGTGAGACCAATGCGCGCAACTTCAATCTGGCGGCCAATGAGCGCTCACAGCGCACGCTGGACGGCTATCTGCGTGCCGATATGGACGAGAATAACCCGTATTCCCGCAGAGGCAAGGACTTTTCGACCTATATTGTCTGTGAATTTGAGGACGATGTGGAGCACAATAGTTTCGTGTGCGGCGTGATGTTCGATTGCCGTAGTGACGGCAGCAAGCACGATCATTTCTTTATCTATGTCGGAAAACTGCCGGAAAACTGCTTTATCGAGGACGGCGCGGCGATGGATATTCACGACCTGCGCAAATTCCTCAAGCAGAATTTCTCCCGCGCCGAGGTGTACGATACCCAGTGGGAGTACCGCCGCAATATGCTCTCGCGGTGGAACGTGCACAACGAGCAGGTGCTCCGCATGATAAAAAAGGCGGTGTCGTTCCGCCCAATCGTGGATATTCAGCAGTTTATCACCGAAAATATCTGCGATATTCCGGATAAGCCGGATATCGAAGCCATGCAGCAGAACATCCGCAACTACAAGCGGCACGAGCAGCTGGCGCAGCAGCAGGAGGAAAAGCTGACCGCGCTGCAGGAGATCAGCACGCTGTACCGCGAAATGACGCGCTCGGTGGATCGCTGGCGCGTGCAGTCCTTCCTTGTGCAGTGGGCGCAGAAGGAGGACATGCAGGCGCAGATCGACAGCCGCGAGCAGGAAAAGCGAAACTGCCTGTCCGAGCTGACCGCGGCGGACACCGCGATTGAGGATTTGGCCGGGCAGGTGCAGGCGAAGGAGGAACGCCGCCGTCAGCTGGACCGCGATTATGCACAGAGCGACACCTATCAGGAGCGCGAGCGGCTGGGCAACCAGAAGCAGTCGCTGCTGACCGAGCAGAGCAAGCTGGTGCAGGAGATGGAGCGCGACGCACTTGAGATCAAGCGGGAGGCGCTGCGGCTGACGCACCTGTGCGAGACCGCGCTTGCATGGGACGCCGAGGAGGTGCTCATTCCAGTGCAGCAGGCGGCAGAGCAGGTGCAGCGTACCTACGCACGGCTGTCGAGCGGCGAATGCGCAATCTTCTCGCAGGAGCAGACCGTATTCGAGGACGCCCGGCAGGCGGCAGCGGCCCTGTCGGACGCGCTGGCGAAGGCGGCGCATCAGCTTGGCGATAAGGTTGCAGAGCTGCAGCAGCAGCTGACCGAAAAGCAAACTGCGCTTGCCGATCTGCGCAGGAACATCAAGGACTATCCGCGCGGACTGCTGCCGTTCCGTGCCAAGCTGGCGGAGAAACTGGAGCAGCAGGCGGGAACGCCGGTTGCGGTAGATATTCTCGCGGATGTGCTGGAAATTGAAGATGAGCGCTGGCGCGGTGCCGTGGAAGGCTATCTTAACAACCAGAAGTTTTATTTTCTGGTTGAACCGGCATATTACGAGCAGGCTTTGCGTATTTACAACAAACTCAAGTGGGAAAAAAGCCTGAACGCCTACGGTCTGGTCGATATCGGCACGCTGCGCGAGCGTGAGCATATCGACCCGCAGAGCGGCAGTCTTGCGGAAAAAGTGGAGACCGGGAACGCGCTTGCGCGAACCTACATGGATTATCTGCTCGGGCGCGTGATGTGCTGCGATACGGTTGAGCAGCTGCGCGGGTATCGGACCGCCATCACGGATGAGGGTATGCTGTATCAGGGCTATGTGGCGCGTGCGCTCCGCAGAGACCGTATGGAGGATGCGTTCATCGGCCGTCATGCGGTCACGCTGCGTATCGCTCGTCTGGAGGAGGAGGCCGCCGGTCTGCAGACCGAGATTTCGCACCGGAAACCCATCTGGCAGGTAGTTTCTCAGCAGAAAGCGCCCATGCTGACCCCATATTATGTGCGAAACATCGTACCGCAGCGGCAGGCGGATTTTCTGTACCGCGCGGAACTGGAGGAGGAGATCAACGCGATCGACGAGCAGGTTTCCAATCTCGACCTGCTGTGGCTGGATCAGCAGAAGCAGCTGATCGCCGAGATCAGCGACGAGATTGCGGCGCTGAGTCGTCAGCGCGAGGTGCAGATCGCGCACAAGGCCAGGCTGGAGGAGCGTATTCGTCAGCTGGACGAGGAAATCCTGCCCGAGCAGTACCGCAGCCGCACCGAAATGGAGCGCAGGCTGGCGGAAACCTTCTCGGAGACCTACCGCGACGATATCGGTCTGCCGCGCTACCGGCAGGAGCTGGAGCGTCTGCACCGGCCGGATATCGTGTACCGCAATTTCAGCAGCCACCATGCACAGGTTGTCAACGAGATGGAGAACGCCCGCGCGGCACTCCTGCGGGCGCGCCGAGAATATGTCGAGCGGTTTGGGCCGTGCTCGTTCCGCGTGGAGGCAGACGACAATGCGGAGTTCGATGCGGAACGCCGTGTGCTCGAGGAAAGCGAGCTGCCGCAGTACCGCACCAAAATCCGTGCTGCACGCGAGAGTGCGATGGAGCAGTTCCAGAACGACTTCCTGTCCAGGCTGAAAAGCAGCATCGAGCAGGTGCAGGATCAGGTCAAGAACCTCAATCGGGCACTGCGGCAGGCGCAGTTCGGCACGGACAGCTACCAGTTCCGCGTGGACCGCAATCCGGATTATGCCGAATATTACGACATGATTATGGCGCCGGAGCTGATGGAAGGCAATATTACGCTGTTTTCCGCACAGTTTCAGGAGAAATACGGTCTGCTGATCGACAAGCTGTTCAGCCAGATCACCATGGCAGACGATACCCAGCTCAACGCCCGCAAGCAGAGTGAGCTGCAGGAGAACATCGAGCGGTACACCGACTTCCGCACCTATCTGAAGTTCGATCTGGAGACCACCGATCAGAACGGCTCCAGGCAGCTGCTGTCGCAGACGCTCAACACCAAGTCGGGCGGCGAGACGCAGACGCCGTTCTATATCGCGGTTCTGGCGTCGTTTGCGCAGCTGTACCGCGTGAGCGATACGTCCAGCTTTGGCAACACCGTGCGTCTGGTCGTGTTCGATGAGGCATTCAACAAGATGGACAGCGAACGCATCATCGAAAGCGTGCGTCTGCTGCGCAAAATGGGTCTGCAGGCGATCATCTGCACCCCGCCGGATAAGGTTTCGGATATCATGCCGATCGCGGATAGAACGCTGCTGGTCGATAAGCATAAGTATCGGATGCACATTCTGCCGTTCAGCAAGGAGAATGCACAGTAAAGAAAAAAATCCCGCTTTCTCGCGTGAGAAGGCGGGATTTTTGTGTGATTTCGGACAGGCTGCCCCGTTGGACAGGCGAAGTCCTTCTATACGGCTGGATATTCTGACTTTATTGTACTTTGCGGGCAGAATATCTTACAATTCACCGCACATGAGTGCGCCGAGCGCGTCCTCGAAGGTACGGCTGCCGAGAGAAATCGCACCGAGTGCTTCGGCACGGCGTCCGACCTCGTATTTGTGCAGGTGCACACCGCCTTCCGGGCACTGTGTGGTGATATACACGCGCGTACCGCTTTGGATCAGGTCGCGCACGGCGGATTCCAGACGGGCGGGTACGCCGCCTGCACCGAAGGCTTCGAGTACGACCTTGGGGTAGCCGAGCAGCACGGAGAAGAATGACGGGTCGAGATCGGGGGTCAGGCGCACCGGAAGGATGTGGGTGTCGATTTGTTCTACGAGTTTCGGTTCACCGGAGGAGACAGGCGCAGGTGTGTTCCAGTGTATTTCACTCTCACGGATTTCGCCTGCCGGTGCGACATTTGCCGAGAGAAATGCGTCAATCTCAGTCGAATGCTGCTTGAAAACGTGGCTGCCGTGCAGAATTTGACCGTTCATCACGGCGTACACGCCTGCGCGTCCGTCTGCCGCAGTGCGGAACGCATCCAGCAGATTGCGCGGCGCATCCGAGTCCGGCACGCCCATCGGCAGCATGGAGCCGGTCAGCACGAGCGGCTTGTCGAAATGCGGCAGCAGGTGGGTGAGCAGCGCGGCGGTGTACGCAAGCGTATCCGTGCCGTGCGTGAGCACAAAGCCGTCGAATTTCTCACGGTTTTGCCAGACCGCCTGTGCCATGCGCTGACGGTCGGCGGCGGTCACGTCGGTCGAGTCCAGCTGCATGAGATCGAGCGTTTCAACTGTGCACAGCGCAGACAGTTCGGGCAGTGCGCCGAGCAGTGCGGCGCTGTCCAGAGCGGGGGAAAGACCGTGTGCGGTCTCACAGCATGCAATCGTGCCGCCGGTGGCGATCATTAAAATATGAGGCATGATTTTCCTCCTGAAGTTGTTTTTACAGATAGAAAGTCGGATTAACGGCACTGTGCCTGATAATTTTCTCCCCATTTCCACAGGGCGTCCATCACGGGTTTCAGGCTGTACCCGAGTTCGGTCAGCGTGTATTCCACACGCGGCGGCACCTCGGCATAGACCTTGCGTGTCAGCAGACCGCTGGCCTCCATCTGGCGCAGCTGTGCGGTCAGAACCTTCTGCGTGACGTGCCCGATGCATTTTTTCAGTTCGCCGAAACGCATAGTGCCGTTCATCAGGCCACGCAGGATGAGCACCTTCCATTTATCGCTGATGAGCGTCAGCGTGGTCTCGACAGGGCAGGCGGGCAGCTCCTGTTTTGCGGTCGATTCGGTCAGTTCCATGAGAAAAACCTCCTTGTTAACGCGATTTGCGCCAATAGTATCTTTTGGGTAACTACACTACAATATTGTGCTTACTTTACAGATTGTCACTACGGCTTTATTATAGAATCACCGAAAGGGAAAAGCAATCCCAATATAGAAAAAAGAAAATAAAATTTTCATGGAGGTACTTATCATGAACAAAGTCGTAGAATTTCTGAATGCCAACCCTGTGCAGTATCTGGCTACCGTCGGTCGTGACGGCAAGGCAAAGTGCCGCCCTTTCATGTTCGCGGGCGAACTGGACGGCAAGCTGTGGTTCTGCACCAACAACACCAAGGAGGTCTACAAGGATATGCAGAGCAACCCGGAGATCGAAATCTCGGTTTCCAGCCCGGAGTACGCATGGATTCGCCTGCACGGCAAGGCTGTTTTCGAGAACAACATGGCTGCCAAGGAGATGTGCATCCAGAACCCGATCGTCAAGAGCCAGTACGGCGAGGCGACCAACCCGATCTTTGAGGTGTTCTATCTCGAGGATGCACACGGCAGTATCGCTGATTTCTCCGGAAATCCGCCGTATCAGTTCTAAACAGTCCCAATCAGCCTGCAAAAGAGCCTGCAGGCTGATTTCTTTTTCCCTCTGCACGAACTGAGTATTGAACTGACTGGCAGGAATAGTGTATACTAATATTCGGTTTAATAAGGGGGTAAAACAATGGATTTTATCAAGAAAAACGGCGCCGGACTGCTGCTGTGCCTGTGCATTGCGATTCCGGCGTGGCTGCTGGGACAGGCGGTGCCGGTTGTCGGCGGACCGGTATTCTCCATCCTGATCGGCATGGTGCTCACGCTGTTCTGGAAGAACAAGACCAAGGTGCAGCCGGGCATCGGTTTTACATCGAAAAAGGTGCTGCAGTACGCGGTTATCCTGCTTGGCTTCGGTCTTAACCTGTCCGAGATTGCAAAGGTCGGCGCACAGTCGCTGCCGATCATCGTTTCGACCATCAGCACCTCGCTGATCGTATCGTTCGTGCTGTGCAAGGCAATGAAGGTACCGTCGAACATCTCGACGCTGGTCGGTGTCGGCTCGTCCATCTGCGGCGGCTCGGCGATCGCGGCTACCGCGCCCGTCATCGGTGCGGACGATGAGGAGATCGCGCAGGCGATTTCGGTTATTTTTCTGTTCAACGTCATCGCGGCGCTGACCTTCCCGACGCTCGGCGGCATGCTCGGCATGACTGACCACGGTTTCGGTCTGTTTGCGGGCACGGCGGTCAACGATACCTCGTCCGTAACGGCAGCCGCTTCCGCGTGGGACGGCATTCACGGCAGCAATACGCTGGAAATCGCTACTATCGTCAAGCTGACGCGCACGCTGGCGATCATTCCGATCACGCTCGTGCTGGCGCTGTGGCGCACCCACAAGGCCAAGACCGAGCAGAGCAGGGGCGGCGAAGCCTTCTCGCTCAAGCGCGCGTTCCCGATGTTTATTTTGTACTTCGTGCTCGCGTCCATCATCACCACGGTGTGCACCACGGTCGGCGTACCGGCAGGCGTGTTTACGCCGCTCAAGACGCTGTCCAAGTTTTTTTCATCGTTATGGCGATGGCAGCTATCGGCATGAATACCAATATCGTAAAGCTGGTCAAGACCGGCGGCAAGCCGATTTTCATGGGCTTTTGCTGCTGGGTCGCTATCGCGTGCGTCAGCATCGCGATGCAGCACTTGCTCGGGTTCCTCTAAGCGAAAAAAAGCACAAAGGACTAATGTCCTTTGTGCTTTTCGCGTTTTTGCTGCTGTTTGAGTGCATAAAGCCGTTTGGCCTCGGCTTGTTTGCGCGCACGGCTTCGGCGCTTGCGCGCCTGCTTGTTCTGCTCCTGCTGGAGCTGCAGTGCCTGCTGCGATTTGGTGCCGATGCCGATTGGCGCGGTCTGCCGTCCGGCTTCCCGCTGTGCCCGTTTGGGATTGCGGTGTGCAGGCTTTACGGCAGTCTCAACAGCCGGACTGAATTGCAATCGGTAGTAGTGCCGCAGCAGGTAAATCAGCAGCTCCGGCTCCTTCGGCTCTGCGCCGAAGGTTACCTTTGCCGCGGATAACCTGCCGTTTTCGATCCGCTCGAATACACCGACCCAGAACGGGTCCTCAAAAATACGGTCAGTCTGCCAATTACTTTGTCCATTGTTTTTCCCTCCTGAAAAATAAATGAACAAAGAATGGACAACCCGGAGGGGCAGGTTACTTACCCTGCAAAAGCAGGACGGCCGGGCTACCTACCGGCTCTGGTGCACGGAGTGCACGTTGCGTTTTTATCTTTGCAGTTTTATTATAGCATGGAAATGCAGGATGCGGTTGAAGATTTTGATTTGCGAATTCGATATGCCTGCCTCATAGCATAATAGAAGTCCCTGTACCATACAGCACAGGGACTTGAAAGAAAGAGAGATTTACGCGTTTTCCATGATGGCCTTAACGGCGGTTGCGGTATCGGTCAGCGGGAACAGCTCATAGCCGACGCGGCCGGTGTAGCCGCACTCCTCGAGGTGACGGATAACCTTCTTATAGTTGATCTCACCGGTGCCCGGCTCATGACGGCCCGGAGCATCGGCAACGTGAATGTGGCCGAAGGTGTCGCCGTAGTTGGAGATGGTATCGCAGATGCAGCCCTCGTTGATCTGCATGTGGTATACATCATACAGCAGCTTGAGACGCGGAGAGCCGATCAGACGAACGATTTCAGCGCCCATCTGGGTGGTAGCGAGGAAGTTGCCGACGTGGTCGGTGGTGATGTTCAGCGCCTCGAGGTTGAGGTTGATCTCTTCCTTCTCGGCCAGCTCAGCGCAGGCGAGCAGCGTGTCGTACATCGAGCACAGCTTTACGGTGTGGGACAGGTTGTCGTAGTGGTTTACTACAATGCCGCCGTCACCCAGTGCGTTGGAGTGGATGGTAACGCTGGCTGCGCCAACCTTCTTAGCCGCTGCGATGGACTCCTTCAGGTAGTCCAGATACTTCTGCTTGTGGGTCGGGTCTACGAGCGAGTAATCCGCGTCGCCGTTGAAGCCGGAAATTGCAATGCCGGCCTTTTCAGCAGCCTCGCGGGTCGCATCCAGATCGCGGATGCGCCAGTCCCAGAACTCTACGGCCTCAAAGCCGTCGTTCTTTGCAGCCTGGAAACGGTCGAGCCAGTCCAGCTCGGTGTAAAGGGTATCGATGCAAGCGCATTTTCTCAGTGCCATAATAAATTACCTCCAAATTTTCTTGTTTCGGTTGTCTTACTCTTGTAAATTGATGATACATCAAGCGCAGCGGATATGCAACGCTGTTTTCCCAAAATTATGCTCCGATGCCGAGCGGAGAGAATGCCAGATAAACCAGCAGCACGCACACGATAACGATCACGCTGACCAGCTTGCTGTACTTCCGCGGGGTCAGGTCTACCGCGCCGACATCCTGCTGCACCCAAACCTCGGCGCCCTTGCGCTTGTTGCGGCGGTGCATGAGGGCCATGATGAGCATCTCGAGCGGCCACAGGATAGATACGGCGTACAGGCAGTGGATGCTGCCCTCATTGCCGCCGAACAGCGAGTAGCTCGGGGACAGCAGCATGAAACCGCCGTAGCAGATGATATGGAACACCATGATGAAGCGCGCGCTGTACTTGGGCAGGCAGTTGAAGAAGAAGCCGCCGAATACGCCGGACAGAACCGGCAGGCCAACCAGCATAACGAACGAGTCGAGGAAGGTCTTGAGACCGGCAGGGAAGAAGTAAACCATCGGACCGACGATCACGGAGAAGATGGCGAACACGATGCCGATGTTCTTGCCGACCGAAACCAGCTTGCTCTCGCTTGCATTCTTGTTGATGAACTCTTTGTAGATATCAAGGGTAAACATGGTGTTGATGGAGTTGAGGAACGAGTTGAACGAGGACAGGATCGCGCCGAACATGACAGCCGCGAAAAAGCCCATGACCGGCTGCGGTACAACGCGGGTGATGAGTGCCGGGTAGGCATCGTCCATCATGGAAACCTGCGTGCCCTCGATGTTGAAGATCGCGTAAGCGATAACACCCGGCAGAGCGAGGAACATAAAGCCGAGGATTTTCAGGAATGCGCAGTAGTGTGCGCCCTTCTGCGCTTCCTTGAGGTTTTCAGCGGCGAGTACGCGCTGGATGAACGACTGGTGGGTACACCAGGACTGGAAGCCGAGGAATACCAGACCGAGGAATACGGTCGGCCACGGAACCGCCGGTGCTTCGCTCTGTGCGGGAGCGATGGAGTTGAGCATGTCTGCGTGGTTATGAATGAGGTAGCGCACACCGTCCATGATAGCAACGCTGCTTTCACTGCCGGAGGCATGACCGAGCACGTTGAGTGCCAGGAACGGGATCATTAGGCCGCCGATGAGCAGGCCAATGCCGTTGATGGTATCCGATACAGCAACGGCTTTCAGGCCGCCGAAGATGGCGTAAATCGAGCCGATGATAGTGATAAGGATACACAGGATAACGATGGACTGGAACTTGGTAATGCCAAGAATTCCGGACAGGTTGAAAATGTTTTCAAACACCAGCGAACCAGAGTACAGGATTACCGGAATCTGCACGAACAGGTACAGAATGATGTATGCGATGGAGAACCACAGCTTAGTGGGTCTGTCATAGCGCTCACCGAGCAGCTGCGGGATGGTGGTGATGCCGCTCTTCAGGTAGCGCGGTGCGGCGAACAGCGCCAGCACGATGAGTGCGGTGGCCGCCATGACTTCGAACGCCATCGGGCTCATGCCGATCGCCCAGGTCTGGCCGTTTGTGCCGACAAGCTGCTCTGCAGAAAGGTTGGTCAGCAGCAGCGAGCCTGCGATAACGACACCCGGCAAACCGCGGCCTGCCAGAAAGTAGCCGTCAGCGGTGGTCTGGTCATCGTTCTAACTCCCTCAAATTTGCATAGAAAAACCGTTGGTGCATAGCGCACCAACGGTTTTAGCACATTGCTTAGACTGTGTGCGTGGTGTGAAAATTAAGTTGTGATTAAGCCTCGATCTCGGAGATCTTGACCGGACGGCCCTCATGCAGAGACTTGGTAGCAGCAGCTGCCATCAGTACCGGATACAGACCGTCCTCGCCGGTAACCGGAGTCTCCTTGTCATTGATAACGGCATCTGCGAACGCCTGCATCTCGGCAACGAATGCGCCGGTGTAGCGGTCCCACATTACCTTGTAGGCTACGCCATGTACAGCGCCGTCTGCGGTGGACAGAACAGCGGTGTTCGGGGTGTCGTTCTGGTCCTCGGCACAGCCTTCGGAGCCGAATACCTCAACGCGCTGGTCGTAACCGTAAACTGCCTTGCGGCTGTTGTCGATCACGCCGATCGCGCCGTTTGCGAACTTGAGGGTAACGAGTGCGGTATCAACGTCGCCGGCCTCACCGATGCCCGGATCGACCAGAACGGAACCAACTGCATTTACCTCGGTAACTTCGCTGCCTGCGAGGAAGCGGGCCATATCGAAGTCGTGGATCATCATATCGTAGAAGATACCGCCGGAAACCTTAACATAGGATACCGGAGGCGGCTCCGGATCGCGGGAGGAAATCTTGATGATGTTGACCTTGCCGACCTTGCCGTCACGAACCATGTCGTAAACTGCGCGGTGGTTGTGGTCGAAGCGGCGGCAGAAACCGATCTGCAGCTTAACGCCGGCTTCCTTGGCTGCGTTGATGGCAGCGTGAACCTTTTCCAGATCATAATCGATCGGCTTCTCGCAGAAGATGTTCTTGCCTGCGTGAGCAGCCTCGATGATGTACTTGGAATGGGTGTCGGTCGAGGAGCAGATGAGCACTGCTTCGATCTCGGGATCGTTCAGAATGTCGTTTGCGTCCTTGGTGGTGTTCGGAATGCCGCAGGACTTGGCAAAAGCCTCGGTCTGCTCATTCATAAACGGGTCAGCGATGGTCTTGATCTCCATCTCCGGTACGAACATGGAAATATTCTTCGCATGTACCTTACCGATACGACCCGCACCGATAATACCTACTTTCATGGGTGTTCCTCCTTAAATGAACATTTGAAATAAAAGAGAGGTTTGTATGAAGCGTTGGAGCGCGTTTCCATACATAGTTTCCGCCGCAGGCGGTATTAAATCGTGAAGGCGTTGCCTTCACAAAAAACGCGGAGCATGTATCTGCGTTTTTTTTACAAGTAAGAAAAATCGGTGTGCCGCTGTGCGACGCGCTGATTTTCGCCCGGAATCATCCGCGGCAAAGCCGCGGTGTTTCATCTCCTTGAAATGCGTGCATTTCAAGGAATTATTTCAGCCAGTTTGCGAAGTTATCCAGACGAGCCTGTGCGTTGTCCTTGGTGATGATCTCGGTGCCGGTGTCTACGTCTCCGTACTCCTCGCCGTTCAGGATCTTCACGATGGTCTCAACTGCCTTGTAGCCGATGTCGAAGTTGTTCTGTGCAGCGGTCATGGTCAGCTCACCGTTCAGAACGGCTTCCACTGCGGACTTCTGGCCGTCAAAGCCGAGGAAGATGGTTTTTGCATAGTTCGGATTGTCCTTTGCGGTACGCGCAGCTGCCAGCGCCATATCGTCGTTGTTGGAGCAGATGATGGCAACGCCTTCCGGATACTTGCTCATGATGCCTTCCATCGCGGTTACAGCGAGGTCAGCGGTTGCGTTAGCGTACTGGGTCTCTGCATCAAGGAACTCGCCGCCGGCTTCGTGTACGCCTCCGCGGTAGCCTTCCATGCGGGCGGTGTTGGTTGCGTCACCCTGAACGCCTGCGATCTCGATGCACTTGATATCGGTCCCGCCGGCTGCCTTTGCAGCTTCAACAGCGGCCTTGCCGCCCTCCTTGGCTGCTTCCTTGTTGCCGGTGCCGACGAATGCGAGGCATCTGTCGGAAGCAATGCGGGTATCGTATGCTACGACCGGCTTGTCGGTGTTTGCGATAGCGGTTGCAACAGCATCGGACTGCAGCGGAGCGATCAGGTAGCCATCGTAGGACTCAACCGCAAGGTCGGTCTGGATGGTGTTGAGCTGTTCCTCGTAGTAGGTCTCAGCCGGAGGACCCTTGATGTCCAGGCTGACCTGATCCGGGTGCTCATCCTCATATGCCTCAGCGCCTGCCTGAACAATGTTCCAGAACTCGGCAGCGTTGGTCTTGAGCACCATGCTGATCTTGTACGGGCCGTCATGGGTGGAGGCGGTGTCGCCGCCGTCGGTTGCGGAAGAATCGGTGCCGCCGCCGCAAGCGGTCAGGCTGAGTGCGAGGGCGCTGGTGAGCAGGGCTGCTAACAGTCTCTTTTTCATAGTGTGTCTCCCTTTCTTTTCTCGTTTTTCTTCTCTGGTCTCTCTCTCAGCACTGTGCGATTGTGTGCTCTGTGCTGTTTATGTGCTTATTATAGCGAGCAGGTACGGAAGTGTCAACAGGTAATTTGCCGGTGTGGAAATCGTTCAAATGGAAAAATGTCAAAATAAGCGGATAAAATGCGCGTAAAATGCGTATAAGCCGAGAAATACAAAACAAATATGCGAGAAACGAGGGCAGTCACAAGGTTTGATGTGTGTAATTGTATATGTCGTACAAAGCACACATTCTGTGAAAAAACACAGAATATCGCACATAGGTTTGGAAAAAATGAAAAATAGAGCATAAAACACCGGATATATCGGAAAACTTGTGCCAAAAGCGGTGTGTGCAAACGCACGGAAAGAAGGAAAGCACAGATTTTGTATTCACAAAGCACAGAAATATGGTATAATAAGCACAGAGAAAAGAAACATCGCAGAGATGCAGGATAATATAAAGAGTAATTACGAAAAGGTGAAGGACTATGAACAAAAAGACCAACTATTCAAACGATTGCTGAGCTTGCGGGTGTTTCCCGCGGCACGGTAGACCGTGTATTAAATAATCGTTCGTATGTGCGCGCGGATGTGCGTGCACGTGTGCTGAATGCCATTCAGGAGACCGGTTATCTTTCTCCGAAGGAGGCGCATCGGCAGGCCGCAGAGGCAAAGCTGCCGCTCAAACCTGTGCGTTTGGGTGTGCTTTTGCCAAACTGGAGCGGTCCGTTCCACGAGGATGTCCCGAGAGGCATTCAGGCTGCGCGTTCCGAGCTGGAAAAGCGCGATGTTGAGGTGCGTGTGTGCACTTGTGAAACAGATATTCCGCGCGAGACGATCGAGCTGCTGGACGAGCTGGTAAGCTGGGGTGCGCAGGGCATCGCACTGTGTGCATTAAATGATATTTCGATCGAAGCACGCATCGGAGAATTGGCCGAACAGGGCATTCCGTGCATCACGTTCAACTCGGATCTGCCGAACAGCCGCCGTCTGTGCTTTGTAGGTCAAAATTACACACAAAGCGGCCGTATTGCCGCCGAGCTGCTCAGCAAGTGCGTGCCGAAAAAACGCACGTGTGCTGGCGATGGCGGGTAATCTGGAGTACGATGGCCACCGCACCCGTTTAGACGGCTTCTGCGAGCATCTAAAGAAAAAGGGTTTCTCTTCCTCGCAGATCGAGATTGAGGAGACCTATAACGACTACCGTTTGACCTATAACCGCGTCACGGCGGCGCTGCAGTCAGACAATCCGCCGGCAGCCATCTATATGGCAAACCGCAGCGTTACCGGCTGCGTGGACGCGCTCAAAGCCGCAGGCATGGATCAGCAGGTGCGTGTGATCGCACATGATATGTCGCCGCGCCGCAAGCAAATGCTGCTCGACGGCTCGCTTGATCTGACCATCACACAGGATCTGTTCCGGCAGGGCAGCCAGCCGCTGCGCCTGCTCGCAGACCTGCTGCAGAAGAATATTCAGCCGGAAAACAGTAATGAGGGTTCGAAAATTTCCATTATCTGCGCACAGAATATCGAATAAATAAGCGAAACAGCACAGCGTTGGCTGTGCCGTTTTTCTGTCTCTTTTTGCACCGAATAGATGGGGTACGCGAACTGCGCAGGCGTGTTCGTTCCTAACGGGCGGGGAGTTTTTCGCTGAATCTCAGCGGGTGTTCGCCTACGCGGCGGGCGCATAAGAGGGATGGACACCAAGGTTTCCACCCCTCTTATAAATCTCCCCGTTTCCTCTTAGCGTCTGCCTGTCAGAGAACTGAGACTATAAGGGTACGGCAGAGGATTTTTTACTTCTGTGTCTTTCTCGACCGATTCGCAGTGTCGGATAAATTACTGCTACACATGTGGTTTAATCAACGCAGGCGCAACATAACAGTGTCGCGCAATTCTTTGGTGTGTTATAACGGAAGGCACCTGTGAATTTATCTGTTGGGTATAATTTATCCTCGCAGGTGCGGTCTAAAATCTCCGGACTGACGAATTGTGCGGCACTGCTATCCCCCAGGGGACCTTCTCTTGCCCTGCGGGCAATTCACCTTGTGCCGCACGCTGCGTTGATTGAACCGTATGTGTAGCAGCACACTATCTGAACTGCTTATATGTAAAGGAAAAAGGACGGACCTGTCGGTCCGTCCGTAGTATACGAAAAATCCTCTGCCGTTCCCCATTTTTCGAAGCGGTCGCCGGTCTCTGACCTGCGCCGGATTAAGAAATAAGGGAAATGGGAGATTCACAAGAGGGTAAAAACCGTAGGTTGTTATCCTCTTGTGCCCCTCAGCGGGCAGCGTCCATCTGCCATGCGAAATGGTCGCAATGCAGCAATTCCTCCGCTCTGTGCGAGCACGGCTCATCCAGATACTCACGGTACAGCGCCTGAACCGCCGGATTTTCATGCGAAAAACGCAGCGGCGCATTCTGATCGAGTCGGAACAAAACCTTGCCGCGGTCGGCGGCCTTTTCGCGGTCGGTGCCGTCCACCGGCTGACCGCCGCCGCCTGCACAGCCGCCCGGGCATGCCATGATCTCCACAAACTCATAGTGTACCTCACGGCGCTGCAGCGAGTGCAGAAGCTGACGTGCGTTGCCCAGTCCGCTTGCTACCGCGCAGCGCACAGTCCGGCCTGCCAGCTCGAACGTCGCTTCGCGCCACGGCAGCGGAGAAATCGTGCCGTCGTCACGCACCTCGCGGAATGCATCCGGCGACGGATTTTCGCCGGTGGTGAGGAAGTACGCCGAACGCAGCGCGGCCTCCATAACGCCGCCGGTCGCGCCGAAAATAACGCCTGCGCCGGTGCCGTCGCCCAGCGGAGAATCAAACGCGGATTCCGCGATGTTTTCCACATCGAGGTGCTCGGCACGCGCCATGCGCGCCAGCTCTCGGGTGGTGATGACCAGATCGACATCGCTGCCGTGACCGGCCGAATCCATGCTCGGCAGCTCGCGCTCGGCCTTTTTGCGATGCACGGCATGATGGAGATGCTGTAAATTTTGTCCGCATCCACGCCGAGGTTGTGTGCCAGCCAGGTCTTGCCGACCGCGCCGAACATCTGCTGCGGCGACTTGGCGGTGGACAGACGGCCGGTCATTTCCGGGAACTGCGACTTCAAAAAGCGCACCCAGCCCGGGCAGCACGAGGTAAACATGGGCTGATTGTCCAGATCGCCCGCCTGCAGGCGCTGGAGCAGCTCGGTGCCCTCCTCCATGATGGTCAGATCGGCGGAAAACGTGGTGTCGAACACATAATCCGCGCCCAGCTTGCGCAGAACGGACACCAGCTGACCGACGGTTGCCTTGCCGGTCGGCATGCCGAAGGCTTCGCCCCATGCAGCACGCACGGCCGGAGCAATCTGCACAATGGTCACGCGGTCCGGATCACCGAGCGCAGCATATGCCTTCTGCGTGTCATCGCGCTCGCGCAGCGCGCCGGTTGGGCAGTGGGTGATGCACTGGACGCATAGCGAGCAGTCCGCCTGCTTGATCACGCGGTTTCCCGAAACATCAATGGTGGTGCGCGCACCCGAGCCGCTGATATCCCAGATGGAAAGCGACTGCACCTTGTCGCAGACCTGTACGCAGCGCATGCACTTGATGCACTTGTTTACATCGCGGTAGAGCGGGAACGTGGTCGTCCAGTCGGCCTTTTGCCGCGTGCAAGGTCGGTGGGGTAGGAAACACCCAGAATGCCCATATCGTTTGCAATCTTCTGCAGCTGGCAGGTGCCCGAGCGGATACAGGTCGCGCACTTGTTGTCGTGCTGCGAGAGGATAAGCTCCATATTGACGCGGCGCGCCTCGAGTGCACGCGGAGAATTGGTGCGGATGACCATGCCTTCACGCACAACGTTGTTGCACGAGGGAACCAGCTTGCCTTCGCCCTCTACCTCGACACAGCAGACGCGGCAGGCGGAGATTTCGTTCAGCTCTTTTAGGTAGCACAGGCTGGGGATTTCGATATCGACAGAGGCGGCGGCATCCAGAATGGTGGTGCCTTCCGGTACAGTCACCGGGATAGAATTGATCGTCAGATTTACCATTTAGAAGAACGCCCTCCCTTGAAAATACCGTAGCCGAAGTGGTCGCAGCGCAGACAGCGGGAGGTCTCCTGATGAACCTCCTGCTCGGTCATGCCGCACTTTACCAGATCAAAGTTGCCGACGCACTCCTCGGCGGGTCTGCTGCGCAGCTCGATGCGGCCGCAGGCCGGCATGTTGGTCAGATGCGGTGCCGGAATCTCAACATCGCTCTTGATAACGTGACGGAAGCCGAGGTGTGCGTCAATGTTGGCCGCAGCCACCTTGCCGGCGGCTACCGCGCGGATAACGGTCGCCGGACCGGTAACGGCATCGCCGCCCGCGAATACATGCGGGGTGTTCGGCACAAATGCGTCGGATTCGGCCTGAATCTTGCCGCGCACGACCGGAGCAATCTGCTCGAACGGCTTTGCGTCGATGGACTGGCCGATGGCTACGATAACGACATCGCACGGTGTGCGGAGCAGCGGCTGATCGGCATCGTAGGGACGCGGACGACCGTCCTTGCCATAGGCACCGATGACCTGCGGACGCGTCCACAGAGCGGTAACGCGGCCCGTTTCATCGGTCTCAATGTGATCGGGTGCCTGCAGCGAGAGAATCTGGCAGCCTTCGCTCTGTGCTTCCTCGATCTCCTCTGCGAGTGCGGTCATATCGGTCACGCGCCGGCGGTAGACGCACGTTACTGCGGAGGCACCGAGACGGATTGCGGTTCGGGTTGCATCCATCGACACGTTGCCGCCGCCGATGACGCAGACGCGCTTGCCCTTGAAGTCCGGCACGCGGCCCTCGCCGATGTCGCGGAGCAGCTGCACCGCGGAGTGTACGCCGACTGCGTCCTCGCCGGGAATGCCGATCTTTTTGTCGTTATGCGCACCGATGGAGATGTAAACCGCGTCGTACTGGTTTTCAATCTCAGCGAACGAAATATCGCGGCCGATGGAAACGCCGGTATGCACCTCAATGCCGGTGGACAGGATGAAGTCGATGTCCGCATCCAGCTTGTCCTGCGGCAGACGATAATCCGGAATGCCGTAGCGCAGCATGCCGCCGAGCTTGGGACGCTGGTCATAGACTACGACCTGGTGACCCATCAGCGACAGGAAATACGCCGCCGACAGACCGCCCGGTCCGCCGCCGATGATGCCGATGCGCTTGCCGGTCGAAGGTGCGGAATCCGGCGGCGTGGTGTTGTCCGCGTGGTCGCACGCGAAACGCTTGATGCCGCAGATGTTGACCGCATCGTCCACCATGCTGCGGCGGCAGTGTGCCTCGCACGGGTGCTCGCAGACATAGCCGCATACGGTCGGGAAGGGGTTGTCCTTGCGGATCAGGCGCACGGCGTCATTGTAACGGCCGGCACGCACGAGTGCAATGTAGCCCGGAATATCCACTCCGGCCGGGCACAGTGCCACACACGGCACCGGATGATCCCAGCCGAACAGGCAGCGGCCGCTCTCCACATGGGAGAGGTAGTCATCGCGAAAGCCCTGCACGCCCTGCAGAACCATGCGGGCAGCCTCATAGCCGATGGCGCAATCCGCCGTATCCTGAATAACACGGGCGGTTTTCTCGATCAGGTCAATGGTCTCCGGTGTTGCGGTGGAATCCAGCACCTGCTCGAGCAGAGTGGTCAGCTGCCCCAGACCGATGCGGCACGGAACACATTTGCCGCAGGTCTGTGCATGGCACAGACGCAGGAACGACAGCGACATATCCACCGGACACAGACCCGGAGGACTGGCGCTGATGCGCCGCTCGATATCGCGGTACAAGCCGGCAATGACGGTCTCAGCCTTGCCCGGCGTTTCAATGGATAAACGACTCAAAAAAGTCCCCTCCCTTTCTTTGTAGAAACATATTAAAATAATAGAACTTTTTGACAGATAAGTCAATTGTAACTCAGCGATTTTGGAGAAAATACCAATAAAAAGCTGCTTGTAGTGGCGGCTGGAGGACGGATATGCTATACTGACAGAAAAAGAGAAGGAGAGCGAAGCTATGCGCATCATCAATTTCGGTTCGCTGAATATAGATAAGGTATATCAGGTGGAGCAGTTTGTACGGCCGGGACAGACCATCACCGCGAAGGACTATGCCGTGGCTGCGGGCGGCAAGGGGCTTAACCAGTCACTGGCGGCGGCTCGAGCGGGCGCAGAGGTGCTGCACGCGGGCGCGATCGGCGCGGAAGGCCGCTTTATGGCCGATCTGCTGCGGGAATCCGGTGCGGATACCTCGCTGTTGCGCGAGGTGGACGGGCCGTCCGGACATGCCGTTATCGAGATAAACGCCGCCGGTCAGAACCGGATTATCGTGTTCGGCGGCGCAAACCGCAGAGAGACGCGCGAGTATATCGAGCGGGTGCTCGACACCGCGCAGCCGGACGACTGGGTGCTGCTGCAGAATGAGGTCAACCTCGTGCCGGAGATCATCTGCCGTGCGCATGAAAAGGGACTGCGGGTGGTGTTCAATCCGTCTCCCGTGCCGGAGAATACCGAAAAAGCTGCCGCTTGCGTGCGTCAGCCTGTTTATGGTGAATGAAATCGAAGCGGCACAGCTTGCGGGAACGGATGCAAATGCAGATTTCGAGGATACGCTGACGGCTTTGCGGGCGAAATATCCGAATGCGTCGGTCGTTATGACCGTCGGCGCGGACGGTGTGCTGTATGATGGAGAGGAATGTCGGTTTCAGCTTCCTGCATTTAAGGTAAAGGCCGTGGACACCACCGCTGCCGGAGATACCTTCTGCGGATACTTTCTTGCGGCGGTCAGCGCAGGGAAATCGGTGCAGACCGCGCTGCAGGAGGCTTCGGCGGCATCCGCTCTCGCAGTCTCGCGCACAGGCGCGGCTCCCTCGGTGCCGACAGCAGACGAAGTACGGGAATTTCTGCGCAGGCACGCATAAATCATCGGAAACAGGGCAAACTGAATCTCCGAAAGGAGTGTATCGGTATGCACATTACAATCGAACGAGACGGCTGTATTTCCTGCGGTCTGTGTGAAGGAACCTGTCCTTCCGTGTTCCGCATTGCGGAGGACGGCCTTGCCGAAGTCCATCATCAGCCGGAGACCGCAGAGGAGCAGGCGGGCGCGCAGGAGGCCGCAGGCGGCTGTCCGGTGGCCGTCATTCATGTCAGCTGAGAACGTAAGCGTAAAGGCAGACCGTCGGGTCTGCCTTTTTACATCGACCGCAAGAATTTGAAAGTTTGCCCGAGAGCCCCGCTCATATCCCGTGAATAGGGGCGTTCTTTTCGCAAGAATGCTCTGTTTTTCAGTCCTCGAAACGCTACAATAGAATCATCAAATGGAGAGCGGCAAAACCGCCGCGTAAGAGAGAGAGAGTTACATATAAAAAAGGAGAGAATATACCATGAAAACTGTTAAGGTTGGTTCGGTAGGTCTGGGTCGTCTGGGTTATGAGCACGCGAAGAACCTTGCAACGCAGGTTCCGGGCTGCGAACTGGCAGCCATCTGCGACGTAGATGCAAACCGCGTAAAGGAAGTTGCGGCAGAGCTCGGCGTGCCGAATACTTACACCGATTTTGAGGAAATGTGCAAGAATCCGGAGCTGGACGCGATCGTTATCGTTTCCCCCTCCCTTCCTGCACTGCCAGCAGATTGAAATTGCCATGAACCACGGCAAGCACGTTTTCTGCGAGAAGCCGCTCGGCACGGATGTTGCACAGTGCAAGGCTGCCGAGAAGGTCATTGAGGCACATCCTGACCTGATTTTCCAGCTTGGCTTCATGCGCCGCTTTGACAAGTCCTACGCCGAGGCAAAGCGCAAGATCGACAACGGCGACATCGGCAAGGTCGTTCTGGTTCGTTCCTACACGCAGGACCCGCGTTCCACCATCGAGTCCACTCTGAAGTTCGCACCGCACTCCGGTGGTCAGTACCTCGATATGTGCGTACATGACATCGACCTCATCCGCTGGTTCACCGGCTCCAACGTCAAGAACGTCTGGGCGATTGGCGGCGTATTCGAGTTCGACCTGTACAAGGAGCTGAACGATGCGGACAACGCAGCTGCTACCATCCAGATGGAGAACGGCGCAATGGGCTTCATGTTCACCAACCGCACCCATGCCGCAGGCTGCAATGTCGAGACCGAGATCATCGGCACCCACGGCACGCTGCGCATTGCAAACGTCGGCGCAAAGAACCTGCTGAATATCGTGGATGAGCACGGCTCCCGCGAGGAGTATTATCCGGACTTCATGAGCCGCTGGCACGAGGCTTTCGTAGCCGAGATGGTTGCCTTCACCGGCCATGTCCGCGACAACACCAAGCCGGCAGACCTCACCGTTTATGACGGCACCGCCGTTTCCGAGGCTGCTTACCGCTGCAAGGAATCCTTCGAGACCGGCAAGATGCTGCCGATTCGATAAAATCAGCATAGAGAAAGCCTGTCACCATAGGTGGCAGGCTTTCTGTTATCCGCAGCCCTGCCGGACTGCAGCGGGCGAGCGCTGCATTGAGTTTTCATCGCAGGAGCGCTATAATGAGTTTATCTGATTATATGTACTGCGATCTGACAAAAGGCAGTATCGCCAAAGGTTTGCTCTGGTTTGCGCTGACAGGGCCGGTCGGTGAGGTCGGTATCCGGATTGCTATCCCGATCGGCTGTTTTTTCGCGGATACTATCTCCGCCGCAGAAAGGCGTTTTTGCCGCGAAATTGAGGGAAAAGGAGCGTTTTTATGATTCAATGCTTTGTGAAAAAGGAATATGAAGCGCCATTCGGCCTGACGCAGATGCCGCGTCTGTTTTCGGTCAGCCGCACAGATGAGAAGGCGTCGGCACATCCGCGTGTTATGCACGCGCATGACGATTTAGTGGAAATTGTACTCGTGCGAGGCGGCGAGAGCCGCTATTTTGTCGGCGGCACGCCGTATGAGGCACGCCGCGGCGATCTGTTTATCTTCAACAGCCGCGTCGTGCACGATGAGCCGTCCGGACCGGATCGTCCGGTGGCAACCTCGAGTCTGGCGCTTGGCGGACTGGCTGTGCCCGGACTGCGCGAAAATACGCTGATCGCGGAGGATTCATGTCCGGTGTGCCGCCTGACCGAGCCGCAGACCGTGCGGCTGGAGCATCTGTACGACGTGCTTTACAATGAGCTGACCGAGGGCAACGACGACGGTGCACATCATCTTCTGCTTGCGATCCTGACGCTTGTGCAGCAGTTCCGCGCGACCGCAGCCGAGGGCAGCACGCATAGCGGCAATGCCTTTGCACAGCGCATCAAGGATTACATCGACAAGCATTTTGCGGACGAATTTTCTCTGCAGCAGATGGCGGATGCGCTGCATGTCAGTCCGTACTATCTGGCACATATCTGCAAGGAAGTGACCGGATATTCGCCGCTGCAGTATGTTCTGCGCCGCAGGATTGGCGAAGCGCAGACGCTGCTCATCACAACTGATTTGCCGGTAACGCGGATTGCATCGCAGGTGGGGTATGACAACCCGAGCCATTTCAATGCGCAGTTTTCCAAGGCGGTTGGTATGGCACCGAGGACTTTCAGAAAAGAGTATGTTTTTCATAAGTAACCGCCATACCCACGGCGGTGGGCAAGAGGATAGACACCTGCGGTTTCTACCCTCTTGTGCGCACCGCCGCGCAGGCGAGTTCCGTTCGCCTTTCAGGCGGAAACCCTGTATCAGCACAGACTATATGGTATACAAAGGCTCCCATTCCAACCGGAACGGGGAGCCTTTCTATAAGAGGTGCAAAGAGTATGTGTTATTCGGTCTTCATATACAGCATGCGGATCGAATTGAGCACGCACAGCATAGCCACGCCGGTATCGGCGAATACGGCCAGCCACATGGATGCGATACCGAACAGACCGAGGATCATAACGAGGATCTTGACCGCGAGTGCAAACACGATGTTCTCCTTGGAGACGATATTCGCCTTGCGGGCGATCTTGACCGAGATCGGGATGGAAGTCAGGTCGGCCTTCATGAACACCACATCTGCGGCCTCGATTGCCGCATCTGCGCCGCCGCCCATTGCCGCGCCGACGTCTGCACCGGCGAGTACGGGAGCATCGTTGATGCCGTCACCGACGAACATAACCGCACCGCGCTTCTCGCGGATATCGGTCAGCGCCGATAGCTTATCCTGCGGGAGCAGGCGGGCACGCACTTCGTCAATGCCGACTTCCTGCGCAACCGCGTCCGCACTGGCCTGACCGTCACCGGTCAGCATGGCGGTGGTGAGTCCCTGAGCCTTCATGCGGCTGATTGCGGAGTTGGCATCTGCCTTGATGGTATCGGAAATGTCAACATGACCGAGAAAGTGACCGTCCATCGCCAGCAGCACTTCCGTGCTGCCCGGGGTGCCGTGGTAGCCGGAAAGGTCGATATTATTGCGCTCCATCAGCTTTACGTTGCCGCAGAGTATAGTTTTGCCTTCAAGCTCGGCGAAAACGCCTTCGCCGGCCTGTTCGCGGATGTTCTCAACCGTTGCACCAACGGCAACAAGAGAAAAGTCGCCGGCCTTTGCCGCGGACGTTTTGCGCTCCTCGTAGGAGTTGATGATGGACTTGGCGATCGGGTGGGTGGAAGCGCCTTCACAGGCGGCAGCCAGCCACAGAAGTTCATTCTCATCGAGCGGAACGCCCTGCGCCGGAACGACCTTCTGTACCACAAAGTTGCCCTTGGTGATGGTTCCGGTCTTATCCATAACGATGGTCTTAACGTTATTCAGTGCTTCCAGAGAAGCGCCGCCCTTGAACAGGATACCGCGTCTGGAGCCTGCGCCGATGCCGGAGAAGTAGGTCAGCGGTACGCTGAGCACCAGTGCGCACGGGCAGGAGATTACAAGGAAGGTCATCGCGGTGTAGACCCACTTGTGCCACTCGCCGGTAACAAGGCTCGGGATAATGGCGGTCAGCAGGGCAATCGCAACAACAGCCGGGGTGTAAACGCGGGAGAAACGGGTGATAAAGCGGTCGATCTTCGGCTTGCGGGCCGCTGCATTCTCCACGCTGTCGAGAATGCGCTGTACCATGCTCTCAGCGAGAATGTGGGTAACACGCAGCTTGATCGCGCCGTCGGTGTTGACACAGCCGGAGGTTGCCTTATCGCCGGCAGCGACACGAACCGGAACCGGCTCACCGGTAACAGCCGAGGTATCCAGACGGCTTTCGCCTTCGACAACCTCGCCGTCCAGCGGAACGCGGTCGCCCGGGCGCACCAGAACAATGTCGCCCTCCTGTGCGTCCTCAGCGGGAATAACTTCGATTTTGCCGTTGTCCTTGACCAGATTTACCGTCTCGGGACGCAGGTCGATCGCGTCCATGATCTGCTTGCGCGAACGGTCAACCGCACGATCCTCAAAGTATTCGCCGACTCGGTAGAACAGCATAACGCCGACAGCCTCGTCGAACGAGCCGACCGCCCATGCACCGATGGTTGCAACGGCCATCAGGAAGTTTTCGTCAAATACCTGACCGCGGCCGATGTTCTTGACAGCCGTCAGCAGGACATGGCGGCCGAGCAGCAGGTAAGCCGCGATGAGCAGCACCAGCTTGACAGCCATGGCCGGAATGAGCAAACCGGCAACGAACAGCGCTGCACCGATGAGCATTTCGGCAAGCGGATGGCTGCTGCTCTCTTCCTTTTCCTCCTCGGGAGCGATTACCTTGACTTCGCTCTCGATATTTGAGCAAATTTTACGGATTTCGGGAAGCAGTGCATCAGGATTGTCGCCCTTGACGCGCAGCTGCTTGGTCTCGTAGACCAGCACGCAATCGTCGATGCCGTCCAGCTGGCTGATCTGGTGCTGCATTTTCGCAGCGCAGTGTGCGCAGCCGAGGTTTTCGAGTGTGTAAACGCGCTGACCGTCCTTGCCGTAGTGCTTGGGCTTGGGTGCAATGACCTTGGCTTCACTCTCAATGTCGGAGCAGATTTTGCGGATTTCAGGCAGGAGCGCATCCGGATTTTCGCCGGTTATGCGCAGCTGCTTGGTCTCAAATACGAGAACGCAGTCCTCCACGCCCTCGAGTTCGCTGATGCGCTGCTCCATTTTTGCCGCGCAGTGTGCACAGCCGACATTTTGCAGCGTGTAAACGCGCTTGACGCTGTGCGCGCCTGCAGAATGTTCGTGGTGGTGGTGCTCGTGCTCCTCGTCCTCATCATGGTGGTGATGGTGTCCGCAGCCGCAGTCGCAGTCATCGTCATGATGATGGTGGTGGTGCTCGTGCTCCTCGTCCTCATCGTGGTGATGATGATGTCCGCAGCCGCAGTCGCAGTCATCGTTATGATGGTGGTGGTGCTCGTGCTCCGCGTCCTCATCGTGGTGGTGATGGTGTCCGCAGCCGCAGTCGCAGTCATCGTCATGATGATGGTGGTGGTGCTCGTGCTCCTCGTCCTCATCGTGGTGGTGATGATGTCCGCAGCCGCAGTCGCAGTTATCGTCATGATGATGGTGGTGTTCGTGCTCTTCGTCCTCATCGTGGTGATGATGATGCCTGCAGCCGCAGTCGCATTCATCTTCATCGTGTTCGTGATGATGATGTTCGTGCTCATGCACTTCTTCATTTAATAAGGTATCCTCATGCTTGTGTTCGTCTGCCATTTCGGATCGCCTCCTGTCGGTGATGGTTGATGATATATGAACAATTGCTCATATGTTCATGTATTCATATTATAACCGAAGAAAGGGAAAGTCAATAGCAGTATACGAAAAATGTGCACAAAAGGCAGAGGGCAAAACTTCGCATTTTGCGCGCAGTTCAGCCGGTTTTGCGAAAAATGCAAGCCGGAAAGGGAATACCTGCATCCGTTTAAACTGACCGAACCCGAGCGTTATTCACAAAGAAAAAGCGGATAAAAATGATAGACTTAACAAGATGTACAAAGTTTATCTGTATTTTATTCGATTTTTTTTTGCTTTTGGTCTTGCCAATACTGTACAAAAAACAGTATAATCTATACTGTAAGGCTATGCTCCACGCATAGCCAGCCAATTTCTGAAGAAGAGGAAGCCGGGCGCGCGTCCGGTTCTTCTTGCGCAAAATATTAGAGAGGTGAAAGAAATGGCGTATTCGTTCCGTGGCGGCATACACCCGGGTACTCACGCAGACCCGGGCTATAAATCCGCGACAAACACCAAGCCGATCGAGAAGCTGGCATTGCCTGATGAGGTAATCCTGCCGGTTTCCATGCACATCGGCGCACCGGCAAAGCCGATCGTTTCGGTCGGCGACACCGTGGACCTGGGACAGCCTATCGCGGAAGCCGGCGGCTTTGTCAGCGCTCCTGTCCATGCTACCGTTTCCGGCAAGGTAAAGGCAATCGAGCCTCGCCTGCATCCGAACGGCAGCAAGGTTCTGTCCATCGTAATTGAAAATGATGGCGAGGACCGCAAGCACGAGTCCGTGCATCCCTACGACTTCGCTTCCATGAGCAATGAGGAGCGTATCGAGTGCATCCGTTCTGCCGGCATCGTCGGTCATGGCGGTGCAACCTTCCCGACCCATGTCAAGATCCAGTCCGGTATCGGTAAGTGCGACACGGTCATCATCAACGCTGCAGAGTGTGAGCCGTACATCACGTCCGACCATCGCCTGCTGCTCGAGCGTCCGGAAGAGACCATCGGCGGCCTGAAGATGCTGGCCGACATCATGGGCGTACAGACCGCGATCATTGCGATCGAGGAAAACAAGAAGGATACCTTCGCCAAGATCGAAGAGCTGATCGCGGATGATCCGCGCCTCAAGCTGTATCCGCTGACCTGCAAGTACCCGCAGGGTGCTGAGAAGCAACTGATCAATGCCTGCACCGGCCGTGAAGTTCCGTCAGGCAAGCTGCCGGCAGACGCCGGCTGCGCGGTATTCAACGTAGATACCGCAGGTGCGGTTTACCGCCGCTTCACCACCGGCATGCCGGTCATCCGCCGTATCGTTACCATCTCCGGTTCCGCTGTTGCCGAGCCGAAGAACCTCGAAGCACGCATCGGCACCCCGATCGAAAAGCTGATCGATGCCTGCGGCGGCTTCAAGGAAGCTCCGAACAAGCTCCTTGCCGGCGGCCCGATGATGGGCAACGCCCAGTTCTCTCTGGATGCTCCGGTTGTCAAGGGCACCAACGCATTCCTCGCCTTTGCAGGCAATGAGGATAAGCGCGTTAAGGATCCCCAGTGTATCCGCTGCGGCAAGTGCATCAACGCCTGCCCGATGCATCTCCTGCCGATCTACATGAATGTATACGGCAAGCAGGAGGATCTGGACAACGCCGTTGACTGCGGCATGATGGACTGCATCGAGTGCGGCTCCTGCGCTTACGTCTGCCCGGCTCGTATCCCGCTGGTTGCACAGTTCCGTCTGACCAAGGGCAAGATCCAGGCTAAGCGTGCTGCAGAGCGCGCCAAGGCTGAGGCTGAGAAGAAAAAGGCCGAGGCGGAGGCTGCTGCAAAGGCAGAGGCTGAAAAGCCCGCAGAGAACAAGTAAGGAGGAAAACGAAAATGGCTTATGATCTTAGCAAAGTAGTCGTAACCTCCTCGCCGCATATCAAGGCGGATGATGACACCCGGAGCCTTATGCTCGATGTGCTCATCGCACTTGTTCCGGCACTGGCGGTTGCAGTTTACACCTTCGGCGCTCGTGCGCTGATCCATGTTGTTATTGCAATGGTGGCAAGCCTTGTGTTTGAGACCATTTACAACAAAATCGTTCATCACCCGAACACCTTAGGCGACCTGTCCTGCCTGGTTACGGGCGTACTTAGCGCATTCAACATTCCGGTTGCAGCTCCGCTGTGGCTGAGCGCTTTCGGTGCCCTGTTCGGCATCATCGTTGTTAAGATGCTGTTCGGCGGCATCGGCAAGAACTTTATGAACCCGGCACTCGGTGCCCGTGCGTTCATGATGGCATCCTGGGCCGGTTTCATGAACACCTGGACTGCTCCGCATGCAAACCTGCCGCTGTTCGGCACCGTAACCGTTACCGACGCAATCTCCACCGCAACTCCGCTGGCTACCCTTAAGACCGGTGCTGTACCGGCTGATACCGGCCTGCTGGAGATGCTGCTCGGTCAGACCGGCGGCGTTATCGGTGAGACCTCCGCGCTGGCTCTGCTGGCAGGCGGCGTTTACCTGCTGTGGCGCAAGGTTATCACCATCAACATTCCGGCAGCTTACATCCTTACTGTTGCTGTCATCACCTTCCTGTTCCCGCTGTCCGGCGATGTTTCCCGCGTACAGTGGATGCTCAGCCAGGTACTGTCCGGCGGCCTGATGCTCGGCGCGATCTTCATGGCTACCGACTACGTTACCAGCCCGGTTACTCCGAAGGGCCAGATCATCTTCGGCGTTGGCTGCGGTCTGCTGACGGTATTCATCCGCTACTTCGGCGGTCTGCCGGAGGGCGTATCCTACTCCATCCTGATCATGAACACGCTGGTTTGGGCAATCGACAAGAAGACCCATCCGCGCAAGTTCGGCTATCAGCTTGACAAGGCTAAGAAGGAGGCGCAGTAAATCATGGATAACAGCAAAAAGGAAGGCGGCATCGTACAGCTTGTCGTCGTACTGGGCCTCATCACGTTCATCTGTGCACTGCTGCTGGGCGTTATCAACGGTGTAACCGCGGATAAGATCACCCAGAACGGTATCGAAACCCGCAACGCAGCAATGGCAGAGATCATCCCGGACGCTGATTTCGAGGATCTCGGCACCGCACTGTCCGCTGAGGACGTTGCAGCCGCTGGCGTAACCCTGCCGGCAGGCCGTACCGCTGCTCAGATCGACGGCGTTTACAAGGCAACCAAGGACGGCGAAGAGATCGGCTACTGCGTACAGGTTGAGCCGAAGGGCTTCGGCGGCAACCTGACGATGATCGTCGGCATCAATGCGGACGGCACCGTTGCAGGTGCAAAGGTAACCTCTCACGCTGAGACCCCCGGGCCTCGGTGCGAAGAGCCAGGCAGACCCGAACTGGATCACCCAGTTTGCAGGTCAGACTGCTGACGGTCAGCTCAAGGTGGCCAAGGACGGCGGCACGATCAATGCGATCACCGGCGCTACCATCACCTCCCGTGCTGTAACCGACGGCGTTAATACTGCGGCAGCATATGTCGCTACTCTGGGTTAAGGAGGAAAAGCCAAATGAAATTTTCTGAACAGCTGAAATCGGGCGTTATCCTCGATAACCCGGTTTTCATGCAGACGATCGGTCTTTGCCCGACGCTGGCAACCACCACTTCTCTGCAGAATGCGATCGGCATGGGCGCGGCGGCTACCGTCGTTCTCATCTGCTCCAATATCGTTATTTCCGCGATGCGCAGAATTATCCCGGATAAGATCCGTATCGCAGCATTCATCACGATCATCGCAACCTTCGTAACCATGATCGACCTGTCCATGCAGGCATTCCTGCCGTCGCTGGCATCGTCCCTTGGTCTGTTCCTGCCGCTTATCGTAGTAAACTGCATCATCCTCGGCCGTGCCGAGGCGTATGCTTCCAAGAACAAGGTTCTGCCGTCCGCACTCGACGGTGTTGTAATGGGTCTGGGCTTCACCTTCGCTCTGGTACTCATGGGCTTCTTCCGTGAGCTGCTCGGCGCAGGCACCATCCTGTCCGGTTACGTTAACGGCGTAAACGGCATCGCAGTTCCGTTCTTCCACTCCAACCCGATGGTCATGATGATCCTGCCGGCCGGCGGCTTCCTCATGATGGGCTTCATCCTGGCTGCGATCCAGAAGATCATGGCTCGAAAGGAGGACAAGTAAGTGTTTAATTTACCTGCCTCTATGGGTTTGACCGATATCCTGTCGCTCGCAATCGCGGCAATCCTGGTCAACAACTACATTCTCGTTCAGTTCCTCGGCTGCTGCTCGTTCTTCGGCGTATCCAAGAAGACCGACACCGCGCTCGGCATGGGCATGGCGGTTATCTTCGTTATGGCGATCGCTTCCGCAGCATCCTGGGCTGTACAGTACTTCATTCTCGAACCCCTGGGTCTGGGCTACATGCAGACCATCGCGTTCATTCTCGTAATTGCAACGCTGGTTCAGTTCGTCGAGATGTTCATGAAGAAGGCTATGCCGTCGCTGTACTCTGCGCTCGGTATCTTCCTGCCGCTGATCACCACCAACTGTGCGGTGCTCGGTGCTGCTAAGACCAACATTTCCAACAGCTATTCTTTCATCGGCTCTCTGGTATACGGCGTTGCAGCCGGTGTCGGCTACACGCTGGCAATCGTGCTGTTCGCTTCCATCCGTGAGCGTCTGGACGCTACTTCCAAGTGCCCGAAGTGCTTTGAAGGCTTCCCGATCTCGCTGGTTGCAGCAGCGCTGCTGGCTATGTCCTTCATGGGCTTCTCCGGCCTGTCGATTTGGTAAGGGAGGACACAAGAAATGGATATGCAAAATGTTATTTACGCGGTAGCGGTACTGTTCATCATGGGTATCGTTTTCGCAATCCTGCTCGGCGTTGCCGCTAAGGTTTTTCGCCGTAGAGGTTGACGAGCGCGTACCGCTGGTACGCGAGTGCCTGCCGGGCGCTAACTCGGCGGCTGCGGCTTCCCGGGCTGTGACGGTCTGGCTGCTGCAATCGTAGAGGGCCGTGCGCCGGTAAACGGCTGCCCGGTCGGCGGTGCTGCTGCGGCTGAGAAGATCGCAAAGGTACTCGGCGTTGAGGTTGCTGCCGGCGACCGTCAGGTTGCACACGTTTACTGCAACGGCGGCTGCAACGCAAAGGACAAGGCAAACTACGAGGGTCTGCAGGACTGCAACGCTGCAATGCGTGTAGCAAGCGGCCCGAAGGCATGCTCCTTTGGCTGCATGGGTCTCGGCTCCTGTGTAAAGGCCTGTGCGTTTGACGCAATCCACATTGTGGACGGCGTTGCAAAGGTTGATACCGACAAGTGTGTTGCTTGCGGCAAGTGTGTTTCCACCTGCCCGAAGAAGATCATCAACCTGGTATCCGAGGTCAAGAAGGTTCACGTTAACTGCGTGAACAAGGACAAGGGTCCGGAAGTAATGAAGGTTTGCTCCAACGGCTGTATCGGCTGTAGGATGTGCGAGAAGACCTGTAAGTTCGATGCAATTCACGTAGTAGACGGCGTTGCCAAGATCGACTACGACAAGTGCAAGAACTGCAAGATGTGCACCAAAGGCCTGTCCAAAGGGCTGCATCGAGCCTGTCCCGACCGAAGAGGAGAAGGAAAAGTTCAAGGAAATGCAGGCTAAGCAGGCTGCTGCTGCCAAGGCTAAGGCTGAGGCTGCAAAGCAGGCCGCTGAAGCAAAGGCTGCTGAGGACAAGTAATGACCGATCATCTGCCCCCTGTGCTGGATGACGCTGCTATCGCCCGCATGTCGAGCCTCGCGCTCGCCCATGTGGGCGATGCCGTTTATGAGATACTCGTGCGCACGCATCTGGCGTGCGGCGGCACTCAGACCGCGAAAAATCTGCACAGCCGTACGATCCAGCTCGTTCGTGCGTCCGCGCAGGCGGAAGCGGTAAAGCGCATTCAGCCTATGCTCGATGAAGACGAGCAGACCGTTCTGCGTCACGGACGCAACGCAAAGCCGAAATCCGTGCCGAAGTCGGCCTCCGTGGCAGAGTATGCCTACGCGACTGCACTCGAGGCCCTGTTCGGCTGGCTGTACCTCAAGGGACGCTATGAGCGTATCAATGAGCTGTTTGAGGTTATCTGTCAAGGGTTTGACGCGAAATGAGCAAAGAGAACCGCGGAAGCGGTTCTCTTTTTGTTTGCAGTAATTGAGAATGGAAAATGGAGAATTGACCAGATGGTTTTCATTCTCCATTTTTGCATTTTACGGGTGTTTTTCGTTAGAAAAGGTGCGCCGAGTCGGCGCACCCTACGGTATAACATTTATCATCAGATGAAATTCGCAGGTGCTGTCTGTAGCTGCCAGGCCAATGAGTTGCGCGACACTATTGTGTCGCGCCTGCGGAGAGTAAACCGTCTGTGTAGCAGTAAGCTATCTGTGAACTGCGAATATTTCACGAAAGATACGCAAGAGTAACCCGACTGCCGTTTTCCTTCTCGAAGCGGTCGCCGGTCTCTGGTCTGCGTCAGATTAGGAATAAAGGAAGCGGGATTCACAAGGGGTGGAAACCTTGGTGTCCATCCTTGTGCCCCAGCGGGCAGCGTCCCCAGCGGGCAGCGAAATTTGTGATGTTTCTGTGTTTTCGCTTGTGCCTGTTCCGAAATAGTGTTATACTGATAGCGTTCGTAAAATACAGAAAAGGGAGCATAGTAATATGAGCAAGTTAGTGCAGCGCATCGTTGCGCTGGTCGTTATGCTGGCTGTCGTTATGAGCGCAACCGCATACGGCGCATCCACCTTTGTGGTGGATTATCAGGAGCTGAAAAGCGATGCACCGGTCGTTATGACGGTCAATGGCGAGGAAATCCACGCAGATGAGTATGCAAGCTATATGATGAGCCAGATCATCAATTATCAGCAGATGTACGCTATGTACGGTCTCTCTGAGAAGAATATGGCATCTACATTCGGCGATGCCGCAAAGGAGTCCGCAAAGCAGCAGGTCGCTCTGATCCATATCGTTAAGCAAAAGATGGATGAGCTGGGCCTGTCCCTGTCGTACAGCCAGAAGAAGAACATTGTTACGGCAAACAAGCAGAATGCGGAGCAGCTTGGCGGCGAGGACGCTTATCTGCAGCGCCTGGCTTCGATCGGCTTTGACATGGACCACTACAATAACTACCAGTATGTCAGCGCATGCGCACAGGTGCTGAAGGATTACTACTTCGGCGAGAACGGCGTAAGTGTTCCGAGCGATGACGAGCTGCAGAAGTATTTCGATGACAACTACATCACTGCAAAGCACATCCTCATTCTGACTAAGAATCCGTCCACCGGCGAGACCACCCGCACCGATGAGGAAGCAAAGAAGGAAGCACAGGCTGTTCTGGATCGCCTGAACAACGGCGAGGACTTTGACGCGCTGCTGACCGAGAAGAACGAGGATGCAGGCGAAGCACAGTATGCCAAGGGCTATACCTTCACCGAGGGTCAGATGGTAGACGAGTTCTACAACGCTGCCAAGGCCCTGCAGGAAGGCGAAGTTTCCGGCCTGGTTAAGAGCCAGTACGGCTACCATATCATCAAGCGCTGTGAGCTGAATCAGGATGAGTTCGAGAACATGCGCGACGCGATCATCGCAGCGGTTGCTTCCGAAAAGGGCACTGCCGGCTCGATCGACGAGATGATGCAGCAGTGGATCAACGAGGCTGACATCCAGACCACCGAGGCTTACGACAAGATCACCTATGATAACACCAAGGACTATCTGCCGGCTGACGTGCAGACTGTTCTGAACAGCGATACATCGGATGATGACGGCAATGCACAGACTGAGGACGCGCAGAGCGAAGACCAGTCCGCGACCGACAGCCAGTCCGCGACTGACGAGGCGCAGACGGCTACTACCGAGTCCGCTCAGTAAAACCGCAAAACAGAAAGGACGCTCCTTGAGCGTCCTTTTTCATGCTTATATGGGGATTTAGAACCCAAACGCCGCATAATCCTCCGGCGTAAAGCGGTGGTAGACGGCGTCACCGTCATCATCCAGCTTGATGCAGTAGCGGTAGCTGTCCGGTGTGCCGTCCTCGAAGTATACGAGGTAGTCAAACTCCTCATTGCCCTCGAGCTTCTCGCAGTGCACTTTGTCGGAAAACTGATGGAACACCGCAAGAATATCGTCAAAGCTGACCGTCAGACCGCGCATTACCTGCAGAAATGCACGCAGAAACGTGGGATCCGGCAGCTGTTCATGCACGTACTGTGTGCCTTCTGCGGAAATGTGGAAGCAGAAGCGCTTGTCATCGCGGGTGACTTGGATTGCGCCAAGTGTGTCGGCGGTGTGCGCGGAAAGGGAAGCGAGCGCATGCTCGGTGTTGTCCGCGTCCTCCTCCGGTGTGCCGAGCAGACGCGCCACGGATTCCGTGGGATAATACAGCGTGATCGGGTGGTGGTCGTAGCCAATCTTGAGCTGTGCTTCCTGGATGACGTCGGTCAGACTCTTTTCCAGCCGTTTATAATTCACAGAGTTCATAGGGAACACCTCGATAGTTTTTAATTCGATACGATTATAGCATACGATAGGAGAACGCGCAATATCGCGTCAAATGCCGAAAAAAGTGTCGAATATGCACGAATATGCTTGCATATTTCCGGAAAATTCGATATAATATAGATCTGCGACGCTTATCCGAACAAAAAATGGCGGGTAAGCGCCTTCTCTTGTCCGAAAGAGAAGAAAAGTGAGGAAGGAATCGGATACATGGAAGTAATTGCTGCGTTAATGAACAAAATCGACAGCTGGATCTGGGGTCTGCCCATGCTGGTGCTGCTGTGCGGTACGCATATTTTTATGACGTTCCGCACGGGCTTCATCCAGCGCAAGACCTTAACTGGCATCCGCCTGTCGGTGACAAAGGACCCGGATTCACCGGGTGACGTCAGTCAGTTTCAGGCGCTGACGACCGCACTCGCGTCTACCATCGGCACGGGCAACATCATCGGTGTCGGCACGGCCATCTATCTCGGCGGACCGGGTGCCGTGCTGTGGTGCTGGCTGACCGGCGTGTTCGGCATTGCCACAAAGTACGCGGAGAGCCTGATCGCGGTCAAGTACCGCGTGCAGACCGCGGACGGCCGCATGATGGGCGGTGCGATGTACGCGCTTGAGCGCGGCCTCAAGTGGAAGAAGTTCGGCAAGGTGATGGCGGTGCTGTTTGCGCTGTTCGCCATGCTCGCCTCGTTCGGCATCGGCTGCGGCACGCAGATCAACGCGATTGCCGAGGTGCTGGAGACCAACCTTCCCATCAGCCTGCCGCGTATCGCAATCGGCATTATTTTCGGCATTATCACCGCGATTATCATTATTGGCGGCATTGAATCCATTGCAGTTGTGTGCGAAAAACTGGTGCCGCTGATGGCGCTGTTCTATGTGGTCGGCTGTATCGTTATTCTGTGCGCCAACTACGATTTTCTGCTGCCGGCTCTCAAGGCCATTTTCGTGCTGGCATTCAAGCCGGGCGCTGTGACCGGCGGACTGGTCGGCGGCGGTATCCGTCTGGCGCTGCAGTACGGCGTGGCACGCGGCCTGTTCTCGAATGAGTCCGGTATGGGCTCGGCGCCGCTGGTTGCCAGCGCGGCGCAGACGCGCAATCCGGTGCGGCAGGCACTCGTTTCCGCGACCGGCACCTTCTGGACGACGGTTGTCGTGTGCCTGATGACCGGTCTGGTGCTCGTCTCCTCGATGATGAAAAATCCGGCGGTCAGCGTGGAAAACATGGCAAACGGCGGTCAGATGACCACAGCGGCATTCGCACAGATTCCGTATATCGGTCCGCTGATTTTGATGGTCAGCATCATTACGTTCGCGTACTCCACCATCCTCGGATGGTCGTACTACGGCGAGCGTGCCGCTGAGTATCTGCTCGGCAAAAAGGCAATTTTGCCGTATAAGGTGCTGTTTATCGCGGTCGTTGTGTGCGCACCCGTGCTTGCGCTCGACCTTGTGTGGACTATTGCGGACGTGCTGAATGCATTCATGGCCATCCCGAACCTGATCGCTGTGCTGCTGCTCTCCGGCGTGATCGCGGCAGAGACAAAGCATTATCTGCAGCATCTGGATGAAAAGGATGAGTCTGAGATTCCGGTTGTGGATCGGTAAGTGATTGAAAATGGAGAATGAAATTATTTCATTCTCCATTTCATCATTTTGCAGGACAGATTGTGTATGGTTTGCAGAGGTTCTATCGTAGGGACGCACAGTGTGCGCCCAAGACTCGTGTGATTCAACGTTGCCTGGGCGAGCATTGCTCGCCCCTGCGGATACACAATGTGCAGATGGGTCATACGAGGGGAGGGCACCCGCCCTACGGCAGAGGCTAAATTAACTCCGTAGGGCGGGCTGCCCTCAGCCCGCCAGTTCAAACGATAGGCACGCGTTTTATACCTATGTCTGGTACAGCCGCTCTTGCACAAAGGTACAAAAAAGAGGTATACTAACTCTATCTGGACTATTCCACTGGAAGGAGCATCACCGATGCGAGATGGATTTATCAAAATTGCCGCGGCAACGCCTGATCTGCACGCTGCGGACTGTGCATATAATACCTCTGAGATCGTAAAGCTGGCGAAGGAGGCCGCTGCCAAAGGCGCGAAGCTCATCACATTCCCGAGCTGTGCCTGACCGGCTATACCTGCGGCGACCTGTTCCTGCAGGAAACGTTGCTCGAGGGCGCACTGGACGCGCTGAACACGGTCTGCCGCGAGACCGCAGAGCTTGCGGCTGTCATCGTAGTCGGTCTGCCGCTGCGCGGCGCGGCAAGCTGTATAATGTGGCTGCTGTCGTAAATGCCGGTGACGTGCTGGCGTTCGTGCCGAAAACCCATCTTCCGAACTACTCGGAGTTCTACGAGCAGCGCCATTTCGTGTCTGCGGACACCCTGTCCGGCGGTATGGAGGGTGTAGATGTGAAGAACGCGGACGGCGAGGCCATCTGTGTACCGCTCGTGACCGACAGCATTTTTCAGTGCGATGAGCAGCCGCTGTTTACCTTCGGCGTGGAGATCTGCGAGGATCTGTGGGTGCCGAACCCGCCGTCCACCGCGCTGGCGCAGATGGGCGCGCACATTATCGTCAACCTGTCTGCTTCGGATGAGATCATCGGCAAGGCAGGCTATCGCCGCGACCTTGTTCGTCAGCAGTCCGGTCGTCTGCTGTGCGCGTATCTGTATGCGGATGCCGGTTTCGGTGAGTCCACGCAGGACCTCGTTTTTGCGGGCCACGACCTCATCGCGGAGAACGGCGCACTGCTGTCCGAGAGCAAGATGTTCTCGCAGGGCATCATTTACGCGGATATCGACCTCCAGCGCCTTGCACACGAGCGTCAGCGCATGAACACATTCGAGTCTATCGAGGGCGGCGTGTTCTCGTTCTCGCTCGAGCCGGTGGAAAATGACCTTGCCGACCGCACATTCCCGCGCACGCCGTTCGTTCCGGCGAACAAGGCACTCCGCGATGAGCGCTGCGAGGAGATCCTGACGCTTCAGGCGACCGGCCTTGCCACCCGTCTGCGCCATACGCACGCGAAAACGGCGGTTGTCGGTCTATCCGGCGGACTGGATTCCACGCTTGCGCTTATCGTGCTCGTACACGCATTCGATATGCTCGAACTCGACCGCAAGGGCATTCTGGCCGTCACCATGCCGTGCTTCGGCACAACCGCCCGTACCAAGGGCAACGCAGAAAAGCTGGCGGAAGCCTACGGCGTTACACTCAAGACCGTGGATATCAAGGCGGCGGTCGATCAGCATTTCATGGACATCGGCCAGTCCAAGGATGATCTTTCCGTCACCTTTGAGAACGGTCAGGCGCGCATGCGCACGCTGGTGCTGATGAACCTCGCCAACAAGACCGGCGGCATGGTTGTCGGCACGGGCGACCTTTCCGAGCTTGCGCTCGGCTGGGCGACGTACAACGGCGACCACATGAGTATGTACGGCGTGAACGGCTCTATCCCGAAAACGCTGGTGCGCTACCTTGTTGCCTATGAGGCAGACCGCACGCTCGGTGAGCTGTCCGACGTTTTGCAGGATGTGCTCGATACCCCGGTATCTCCCGAGCTGCTGCCGCCGAAGGACGGCGAGATCAGCCAGAAGACCGAGGATCTGGTCGGCCCGTATGAGCTGCACGACTTTTTCCTGTATTATATGCTGCGCTTCGGTTATCCGCCGCGCAAGATCTTCCGTGCCGCGCACAAGACCTTTGCAGGCGTGTATGACGATGCGACCATCAAGAAGTGGCTGACGACCTTCATGCGCCGCTTCTTCACGCAGCAGTTCAAGCGCTCCTGCCTGCCGGACGGCCCGAAGGTCGGTACCGTAACGCTTTCGCCGCGCGGTGACTGGCGTATGCCGTCGGACGCAGTGTCCGCGCTGTGGCTCAAGGAAGCGGAGAGTCTGTAACAGAATTTATGACATAGGGCGGGGACTCCCGCCCTATGATATTCCAATACAAAGGAGAATCTCCTTTTGAAGAATTTGATTCGTGGCATAGCGGTACTGCTGACAGCGGTATTTCTGTGCTTCAACATCTATTATGAGTTAGCACCCGGAATCACCGTTGCACCCGAGCAGAAATTCGTGTTTGCAGCGATTTTTGCGGTACTTTTTGCGTGCTGCGCTGTTCTGCGGCGTGCCGGACAATACGCGTCCGATACGGCGGCGGCTGTACATGCTGGCGCTGTTTCTGTACTACATATGGGTGCTGCTGAATGTGCTGTTTTTTCGATAACGCATTCGGCCGCGGATTTGGTCATACCTCGCTCGATATGGTGAATCTGGAGCCGCTCCGCACGGTGAAAAAATTACCTGCTGGCCTACGGCTACGGCAATATCTCGCTGCGGCTTGTGGTGCTCAATCTGGCAGGCAATTTGATTGCGTTTGCGCCGATGGGCGTATTTCTGCCCGCACTGTTCCGCTGGCAGAGAAGCATTTTCTTCTACACGGCGTCGCTCACGCTGAGCATCACGGCGGTGGAAGTGCTGCAGGTGTACACCGGAACGGGCTCGTGCGATGTGGATGATCTTATCCTCAATCTCGCGGGTGCGCTGCTCGTGTTTATTATCTGCCGGATTATGCCGCTTTGGCATCGCATTTGCAGCGTTAATCCAAGACCCAAAAAATAATGGAGAATTGAGAATGGAAAATGGAGAATGAACGCGATGGCTTCATCTCTTTGTGATAAGTTTTTATCTCAACATTCATTTTCAATTCTCCATCTTCAATTCTCAATTTTATTTGACAAACCCTGTCTGCCGTTATAAACTTTAACTGAATAAAAACAAAAGACAGGGGGAACCCATTCATGTTTGATACCGTACTCATCGCCGGTCTGGGCCTGATGGGCGGCTCGATGGCGAAAAACCATCAAGGCGCGCACACTCAGCCGCGTTTTAGGCTGGAACCGCACGCGCGCGACCGCAGAGCAGGCACTGGCTGACGGCTCGATTGACGCGATTGCGACCGAAGCGCTGTACAAGGAGGCTGACCTTGTTATCATCGGTCTGTACCCGCAGGCAACGGTGGACTGGCTGCTCGAGAACATGCCGAAGATGAAAAAGGGCTGCGTCGTGGTCGATATGGTCGGCGTCAAGCAGTTCATGGTCGATCGCTTGGAGCAGGCCGCGCTGGACGCGGGCGTGCACTTTGTCGGCGGGCATCCGATGGCCGGGCGCGAGTTCTCCGGTCTGGATTTTGCCCTGCCGACGCTGTTTGACGGCGCGAGCATGATCTTCGTGCCGACAAAAAGCAGCACCGAGCGCGTGCTCGAGCAGCTGGAAGCGTACTTCATGTCTCTCGGCTTCGGCCAGACCGTGCGCTGCACCGCGCAGCAGCACGATCACATGATCGCGTTTACCTCGCAGCTGGCGCATGTGGTTTCCTCGGCGTATATCAAAAGTCCGGAGGCGGACAAGCACAACGGCTACTCGGCGGGCAGCTACAAGGATCTGACGCGTGTTGCCAAGCTGAATGAGACCATGTGGAGCGAGCTGTTTCTGTGCAACGCAGAGCCGCTCGCGCAGGAGATTGACGAGGTCATCAAGCACCTTGACGAATACCGCAAGGCCATCCGTGCAGGAGACCGCGAGGAACTGACCATTCTGCTGAGAGACGGACGCGAGCGCAAGGAAAGACTGGGTTAATCAGAAATTCGAAACGATACGAAAAGGGACAATGCCTGTGTGCGTTGTTCCTTTCTTTTGCGCGGATTCGGGAAATTGTTAAGGAAACAGGTCGCAGAACGTAAATTTTTGCGCATACCTCCAAAATCCTGCGTCTGTCCGTGCAATCCATTTACATAGGAATTTGTTTTTGTTATAATTTATTTGCATGAAATCAGAAAGTGTTTTGCTAAGGGGAATGAATGGCACGGCACTTTACAGGACAACACAAAGGAGTGTGGGTATGCAAGAGAAAATTTCTATGGACGCAGCGCACGATTTTGAGGCAAAAATGCCTTTGTCGCGCAAGATTCCGCTGGGACTGCAGCACGTTTTTGCGATGTTCGTCGGCAATCTGACGCCGCTGCTCATCATCATGGGTGCGTGCGGCATTGCAGGCGGCGAGTTCGCGGACCTGCAGGTAAGCGTTCTGCAGAACGCGATGTTCGTGGCCGGCGTGGTAACGCTGGTGCAGCTGTTTTCCATCGGCCCGATCGGCGGCAAGGTTCCGATTATCATGGGAACCAGCTCTGGTTTCATCGGTGTATTCAACAGCGTGGCGGCTACCATGGGCGGCGGTGTGATTGCGTATGGTGCGATTATGGGCGCGTCCATTCTCGGCGGCCTGTTTGAGACGGTACTTGGCTTTTTCCTCAAGCCGCTGCGCAAATTCTTTCCGGCGGTCGTTACCGGCACGGTCGTGCTGAGTATCGGTCTGTCGCTGATCTCGGTCGGCGTCAATTCCTTCGGCGGCGGCAACTCCGCGAAGGATTTCGGCTCGATGGAAAATCTGCTGCTGGCGCTGTTCGTGCTGGTGGTTATTCTGGTCGTCAAGCACGGCTGCAAGGGCTTCCTTGGCTCGTCCGCGATCTTTGTCGGCATTATTGCGGGCTACATTGCGGCAATCATCATGGGTTTTGTTCTGCCGACCACCGCAGTTGACGCGGACGGTGTAGAATTCACCAAGGCATGGGTATTAAACTGGGATAAGGTAGCACAGGCGAGCTGGTTTGCCATCCCGAAGCTGATGCCGGTAAAGCCGGTGTTTGATCTGCGCGCCATCCTGCCGGTGCTGGTTATGTTTATTGTTACCGCGGTCGAGACCGTCGGCGCTATTTCGGGCGTTATGGAAGGCGGTATGGGCCGTGAGGCAACCGACAAGGAGCTGTCCGGCGGCGTAGCCTGCGACGGTCTGGGTTCCTCGTTTGCGGCACTGTTCGGCGTACTGCCGAATACCTCGTTCAGCCAGAACGTAGGCCTTGTTACCATGACCAAGGTTGTCAACCGCGGCGCCCTGTCCGTCGGTGCAATCTTCCTCATTCTGTGCGGTCTGATTCCGAAGCTGGGCGCGATCGTGTCCATTATGCCGCAGTCCGTGCTCGGCGGTGCGGCTGTTATGATGTTCTCGTCCATTGTTATCAGCGGTATCCAGCTGATCACCAAGGAGGAGATGACGCCGCGTAATCTGACCATCGTGTCGGTTGCTCTGGGTGTCGGCTACGGCATGGGTGCCAATATGACCATTCTGGCACAGGCGCCGCAGGCGGTTCAGCTGATTTTTGGCGGTTCCGGTATTGTACCGGCAGCATTTGTTGCGATTCTGCTCAATATCGTGCTCCCGAAGGATAAAAAGAAAGCGTAAAGAAAAACTCCGGAAAGAGATTCTTTCCGGAGTTTTCCTTTGCGGGTGGTGTAATGGAGAATTGAAAATGGAGAATGGAGAATGAATGTAACGGTCAACCATTCGCCATTCCGATTGAGAGAGGCGTAAAATGATACTGTAGGGTGCGACGACCTCGGCGCACCGTGTAAACCGACTGCACAAACGTAACCGTAGGGGCGCACAATGTGCGCCTGCATAACGCCGCATCAAATGGTTGGCATTACCGATAAAATGAATCGTTTTGAAAAATCAATTTTAATTCTGCGAGAACGTCCGGTGTATCCGCGTCCATCAATTCCGCCGGATGTCGAGCAGGAAACAGCGTTACCCTTTCCGCATGCCGCTTGACGACCGCGCCGCCGCCCCTGCCCTCGGGAAGAGAACGCAGTTCCTCAAAATAATCTGCGCCGAACAGCACCGGACTGCCCGGTGTACCGCTTTGCGGCTCGCATAGACGGAAAAATCTGCGATTTCCGGTCGGGTTCCGCGCAGAATGCCGACACCATACAGCAGAGCGTTTTCCTCGTCAGCAGCGGCTGATCACCCGGCAGAAACACGCAGCCGGACATGGCAGGAAACCGCGGCAGCAGGCACTCCAGTCAAGCCGCACGGTGTCGCTGCGAAGTGGATGGGTATGGTGCAGGACAGGAATGCCGTATTTTTTACACAATGCCTGCACCTCGGTCGAGCGGGTAACGACCACGCGGTGCAACCCTTCTGTCACGGCAAACGCACGGCAGAGCAGCGGTTTTCGGTCAAATTCGGCGAGCAGCTTGTTGGAGCCAAACCGTTTTGCCAGTCCGGATGCCATGATCACACATCCGATTTCACTTTTCATCGGGGAAAAACTGCGGATAGAGCTGTTTTCCTGCCTGTTTGCAGGCGTCACGATACTGCTCATAGCGATAGAGAAACTCCTTTGCCTCGTCAGTGAGTACGCTGCCGCCGCCTCCTTTGCCGCCGATTTTGCGCTCGGTGAGCGCAAAACCGAGCACCTGCTCAGCATGACGGACGAGTCCGAGCGCCTTGGTATATGCCATCTGCATGGACTGCGCGGCGGCGCGAAGCGATCCGGTCTGCTCGATGGCATGCAGCAGACGGCACGGTCCCTCACCGAAAAGCGCTCGCCGTCCTCATCGAACAGCATCACGCGGATATTTGGCTGCATGGCGGCTCCTTTCCCACAACTTTTTTCTTTTCCGTTGTATTTTGATATTCACAACGGCATTATAGCATATTTTGTGGTAAAATAAAAGTAGTATACTGAAAAGATAACACATTCCCCTGAAAGAGAGGGATATAACGTATGTTGACGATACGGGAATACAAAAAGCCGAGTCGCTCGAGGAAGCGTATACGCTCAACCAGAAAAAGCCCAACCGCGTGATCGGCGGCATGATCTGGCTCAAGATGGAGACGCTGAATGTCGGCACGGCAATCGACCTGTCCGGTCTGGGATTGGACACCATCGAGGAGACCGAAACCGAGTTCCGGATCGGTGCGAAGGCCTCGCTGCGCGCTCTGGAGCTGCACGAAGGACTGGCAGCCTACACGAACGGTGCTATGCGCGAATCCGTGCGCCACATTGTCGGCGTGCAGCTTCGCAATCTTGCGACCGTCGGCGGCAGCCTGTACAGCCGGTTCGGCTTTTCTGATGTGCTGACCATGTTCCTCGTGCTGGACGCACAGGTAGAGCTGTACAAAGGGCGGCATTGTGCCGCTTTCCGAGTACGCCGAAAGACCCAAGGACCGCGATATTCTGGTGCGCATTATCGTGCCCAAGAAAAATGCGAAATTCAACTCCCAGTCCGTGCGCATCAGCCAGACCGACATTCCGGTGCTGACCTGCGCGTCTGTCAAGGATGAGAACGGCTATCGGTTCGCCATCGGTGCCCGTCCGGCACGCGCACAGATTTATGCACAGCCTGTGGATAAAACGGCGGAGCAGATGGCGGAAGCCGTTCGGGCGGAAATCAAGACCGGCAGCAGTCTGCGCGGCAGTGCGGAATATCGCAGACACCTCGCGGGTGTGCTGGTGCGCCGCGCGGCACACGCGCTCGATGCAGAGTAAGGGGGGACGGATATGCTGATCACAATGACATTGAATGGAAAGAAAGTAGCAGACGATGTGGCGGCGGACACGCTGCTCATCGACTTTGTTCGAAATCATGGCTGCCTGAGCGTCAAGCGCGGCTGCGAGACTGCGAACTGCGGTCTGTGCACCGTATTTATGGACGAAAAGCCGGTGCTGTCCTGCTCGGTGCTGGCAGCGCGTGCAAGCGGACATACGATCACGACCTTGGAGGGCTTGCAGGGCGAAGCCGCCGAATTCGGCGCGTTCATCGCGGATCAGGGTGCGGAGCAGTGCGGCTTCTGCAATCCCGGCTTTATGATGAACGCGATCGCGCTGTTCCGCGAAAAGCAGGACCCGACCGATGAGGAGATCAAGGAATATCTGGCGGGCAATCTGTGCCGCTGCTCGGGTTATGAGGGACAGCTGCGCGGTATCCGCGCCTATCTTGACTGGAAAAAGCAGAGAGGAGGACGCACAGTGAAGGTAGTCAATCAGCCGCTCCGCAAAACGGATGCGATGCAGCTCGTCACCGGCCAGCCGGTGTATGTGGACGATGTAACGCCGCGCGACTGCCTGTGCGTCAAGCTGCTGCGCTCGCCGCATGCGAACGCCATCGTCAAGTCTATCAACAAGACCGCCGCGATGAAAGTCCCCGGCATGGAGGCCATCTTCACATGGGAGGACGTAGACCAGGATGGCCGCCGCTACACGCAGGCCGGTCAGACCTATCCGGAGGCGAGTCCGTATGACCGCCTTGTTATCGACCGCCATGTGCGCTTTGTAGGCGATGTGGTGGCGATTCTCGCCGGTGCGGACGAAAAATGCGTGGATAAGGCGATGAAGCTGGTCAAAGTGGAGTACGAGGTGCTCGAGCCGGTGCTCGATTTCCACACCGCAAAGGACAATCCGGTGCTCGTGCATCCGGAGGACAACTGGGAGAGTCTTGTTCCGGTCGGGGCGGACAACAGGCGCAACCTGTGCGCGCACGACGAGTGCGGCAACGGCGATATCGATGCGGTCCTCGCGGCCTGCGATGTCGTTATCGACCGCGTGTACCACACGCAGGCATGCCAGCAGGCGATGATGGAAACCTTCCGCACCTACTGCGAGATCGACACCTACGGCCGCCTGCATATCATCAGCTCGACGCAGATCGTGTTCCACACCCGTCGAATCGTGGCGAACGCACTGCATATCCCGAAAAGCAAGGTGCGCGTCACCAAGCCGCGCATCGGCGGCGGCTTCGGCGCCAAGCAGACCGCGGTCAGTGCGGTGTATCCGGCGTTTGTCACCTGGATGACGAAAAAAGCCGTCCAAGATCATCTTCAGCCGCGTGGAGAGCCAGATTGCATCTTCGCCGCGTCACGAGATGGAGGTGCATGTGCGCGTGGGCGCAAATAAGGACGGCATCGTGCGCGGCATCGACCTGCACACGCTGTCCAACACGGGCGCGTTCGGCGAGCACGGCCCGACCACGGTCGGCCTGTCCGGCCATAAGTCGATTCCGCTGTATGGCAAAGCCGAGGCATTCCGCTTTACGAGTGACGTTGTGTACACCAATCACATGTCGGCGGGCGCGTACCGCGGCTACGGCGCAACACAGGGCCTGTTCGCGGTGGAGAGCGCGGTAAACGAGCTGGCGAACATCCTCGGCATGGACCCGTTCAAAATCCGTGAGATGAATATTACGCACGAGGGTGAGATTATGCCCGCGTACTACGGTCAGCTGAACACAAGCTGTGCGCTCGACCGCTGCCTTGCGCGCGTGCATGACATGATCGACTGGGATAACAAGTATCCGTGCCGGGACATGGGAAACGGCAAGATTCGTGCGGTCGGCATGGGCATGGCGATGCAGGGCTCCGGGCATCACGAGCATGGACGTCGGCAGTGCGACGCTCAAGGTCAACGATGAAGGCTTTTACACGCTGCTCATCGGCGCGGCTGACATGGGCACCGGCTGTGATACCACGCTTGCGCAGATCGCGGCAGAGGTGCTTGAGTGTCCGCTTGACAACATCACCACGCTGAGTGCGGACACCGACTGGTCGCCGTATGATTCCGGCTCGTATGCCTCGAGTACGACCTACGTCACCGGCAAGGCGACCGAGAAGTGCGCGCTCGAGCTGCGCGGCAAAATCTGTGCGCTCGGCGCAAAGCTGCTCGGCTGCGATAAGGAGCAGGTCAGCTTCGACGGCAGGGAAGTCCGCGTAGAGGAAGGCGAAAATGCAGGCAAGACCATTAACCTGAGTGATATTGCGACGGCTTCCATGAACGGCAACAGCATCGAGCTGCAGGCGACGGTTACGCATTCGTCCGAGATTTCGCCTCCGCCGTATATGGTCGGCGCGGCCGAGATCGAGGTGGATACCGAAACCGGCGAGGTAACCCTGCTGGATTACGCTGCGGCAGTGGACTGCGGTACGCCCATCAATCCGAATCTGACGCGCGTGCAGGCCGAGGGCGGCATCGCGCAGGGCATCGGCATGACATTGACCGAGAGCGTCACCTACGATGACCGCGGCTATCCGATGGAAAATTCGCTTTTCCAGTATAAGATTCCCGCACGCGTGGACATCGGCAAGATCCGCGTGGAATTCGAGAACAGCTACGAGGGCGAAGGCCCGTTCGGTGCGAAATCCATCGGCGAGGTGGTTATCAATACACCGCTGCCGGCGATTTCGGATGCAATCCGAAATGCTGTAGGCAAGCGGTTCTATGAGCTTCCTATTACGCCGGAAAAGATTGCGATGGCAGCGCTGGAGAAGAAATAAGCATGAAAAAGGGACGTATCCGATTAGCTCGGCACCCATAACGAAGTATTATATAAGCAGCGGCACAGTTTCCCATTTGTGGACTGTGCCGCTGCTGTTTTTATGTGGTGATTGCCTGCTTGCGGCTGCGCTGGAGTTCCTCCATAGCGGCTTTCATCTCGGTTTCGGTCGGAATATTTACTATCCCAACGGCAGCAAAGTAAATGTCCACCTTCACTCGGTTGCGTCCGTTTACCTTCTGCTGCTGAGCGTTTTTAAGCTCTAACTTCCAGTTCTCTACCGATGCAGTCAGATTCTTCTGCTCTTTTTGTAACTTGCGGTCATCTTGATAAAGCGCTCATCCGTGATTTTTCCACAGATATTGGCCTCAAACAGTTCTTCGATAGCCTTGTCGATCTGCCGGATACGCTGCTCGCCTTTGTCAATGGACTGCCGGAGCACTTTCAAATTTATTTGATGCTCCGCGTTATTCTGCATAGCGAGGAAATCCAGAAACACCGGCTCATAGCAGCGCACATAATCCGCCAGACTGCTGACCGCTTTCAGAACGATTTCTTCAAGCACCACGTTGTGAATATAGTGGATTTTGCACGTTCCGCGTCCGGAATTGTAGTTGGCGCAGCGATAAAATTCCTGATTCGGTTTCAGGCTTTTCGCCGTACAGAAATGAAGTTTTGCGCCGCAGTCCGGGCAGTAAAGCAAACCTGCAAACAGGCTTTGCCTGCCGCTGCTGTCAAAATGCGTGCTCACCTCGTATTCGGTACCGCTGATATTCATTCGGAAATTGTTTTCCTGCTCAGTCCATAACTCGTTCATGCTGCACCTCATCGTTCCTGTTCGCGCCGCCGCTGAAATTTCCGATAATGTTCACAGGCCTTCTTTGCCCTCAAAAACTGACAAAAACTTTTAGAAATTTTTATGAACGCCAATTTAAGCAGCAAAAACCGGAGCGTACAGCCTGAAATTCAGCTGTGCGCTCCGGTTTGTTTTGATGGTGCCAATATTGCGTTTTTTGCGTAGAAGATGTCGTAACAAGCAACGGATTTGATTGTTCAAATCCAGCCCCGCAGGAATTTTCCTGTGACCCTTACTGCCTTTTTTGCAGCGACTCGATATTTTTTTCTTCATTTTGCGCGACGGCACATCGGGTAAAACGAAAGAAAGCAGCAATGCAGCCTCCAAATACGAGGCGCATCACCGCTTTGGTTTTCTGTTATTTTTGAAATTCGGTGTGGTTTACAGCTCTTCCACCGACACAATTCCCTCTCGCTTGCCGACAAGTGTCAGCAGCTTTTCTACGCCGCAGCTGCGCGGCAGGCGCAGCGAAAAAGATAGCGCAGGCGTTATGCTCACCGTTTTCTGCCGAGCGCGTAATCTGGATGTTCAGCACTTTAATATTGCAGCTGCGGTAGAGCTGAAGCACATCATCCAGACAGTGCTTGTCCTCGTATTCCATATACAGATTGATCTCCGGCACATTTTCGAGCACGCGGTACTCGATACGCGAGAACACAAGCTCGGCGAGCATGATGAACACGGTCGCGAGAATGCCGCCCTCGTAGAAGCCGCCGCCAAAGGTGAGGCCGATGATGGCCGCGGCCCAGAGCCCGGCGGCCGTGGTCAGGCCCTTTGACGCGCTGCCGCTTGGTAACGATGATGGTGCCCGCACCGATGAAGCCGATACCCGCAACAACTTGTGCACCGAGGCGCGCCATATCGGTAAAATAGTTCATATGCAGATACAGATACTGGCTCGTGAGCGTGGTGATGGCGGCGCCGAGGCAGATGAGGATGTGCGTGCGGAAGCCCGCGGGGCGGCGCTTGTACGAGCGCTCGATACCGATAATGCCGCCGCAGATGAGCGCACAGGCCAGACGCACGAACACGGAAAGCGTCGTCACGTCGCGCAGGCCGTCAAAAACAGATAACATAGCAGTCCACTCCTTACAGCTCTTCGATCACGCAAAGCAGTCCAACTCCGCCAGATCGGAGAGAAGCTGCGTGTGCGGTATTTTTTCATTGAGGCGGATCGAGAAGATCGCACTTGGGTGCAGCGCCTCGCCACTTTTGTTCCGCTCGATATCGATGTCGTAAATCTGCACGTTCTGCGATTTCAGCTGATTGATGATGGTACTGATGTCCCCGAGCGAATAGAACTCCATGTACAGATTGATGTCACGCGCGTTCTCCTGTATGTACGCATCCACAATTGGGAACAGGCGGATGCTGAGAAATATCATCGCGAATGCGATGAGCACGCACTCGTAAAATCCTGCGCCGACCGCAAGGCCGGTGCAGGCGGAAGCCCACAGACCTGCCGCCGTGGTCAGGCCCTTGACCTCCCGACGCCCGGTGACCAGAATGGTGCCTGCGCCCAGAAAGCCTATGCCGTTGATGACCTGTGCGCCGAAACGCGAAACGTCGGTTTTATGCCGATCTCTGCGCAAATATCCGACCACGGCCCTGTCACCATGGTAAATTCGTACAGGCTGAGCAGCACGGTCAGCGCCGCGCCAAGACAGACGAGCATATAGGTGCGGAAACCGGCCGGACGGCGCTTGCGTCCGCGCTCCAGACCGATGCAGCCGCCGAGCAGCATCGCAAGGGCGAGCCGCACTACGACCGAGGCGAAATGAAGTTCGCGCAGGTATTGTATCATTCCACTCATTTGATGTAGGTTCTCCTCACTCGATAAAAAGTGCACACGCTGTCAATATGTATGCAGCGTGTGCAGCTTTCTAAATAGATTTTAGTAGTTACTTTGCGACGACAGTCTGCCCAGCAGGCGTTGTGGTCGGACAGCTCGGGACCTGTGAACTTCGCCAGCGCGCTGCCCGGCTCGGCCCAGGTGCAGTCCTTCGTCTCAGTCGAGACCGTGCCGTGGTCGACGCATTCCATGCCGCGCGCCATCAGCCAATCCAGCTTGAGCAGCATGCACGCACCGTTCGGCATCGGCTTGCGTCGTGTGCCCTCCGTGCTGCTGAATTCGCGGTAGGAGAAGCCGTTCTCCTCTGCCTGCGGCAGGCCGCGCTCGTACTTTTCGACCGCCGCCATGTGCTTGGCAAGGCGCTCCGGGTCGTTGAACAGCTTGGTGAAGCCCGGGATGTCGTTGCCGTCGAACGTGTTGGTGTTCAGGTCACCGCCGATCATGACCGGCGTGTCCGGCGCGAACGACTTTTGATCTCATCATACACGACTGCCATCTGAGCTTCGCGGCCCTCGCTGTCCGCGCGGTTCTCCAGATGGACGCTGACTGCGCCGACTTCCCGGCCGCCGATGTCGAGCGAGCAGACAATGGCAACGCGCGCGCCGATGCGCTTTTGACGGTCAAAGTACCAGTTGTACTGCTCGGGCATGTGAACGACCTTCGCCCAGCGGATCGGCCAGCGCGAGAACAGGGCGTTGCCGTGGAAACCCTTGTTGTCGTTCGGGTTGACCAGCTCGATGAACTCCAGACCATAGGCATAGTTCATGCCGATGGACTTGGCGATCTCATATGCCACGTTGCAGTTGCCCGAGCGGACCGCGCCGTCATCGAGCTCGTTCGCGTAGATGATGTCCATGTTCTTGAAGTCCGGACACATGTTGAGGAAGTCGATGGTCTCGTGCAGCGTCTGACCACGTTCGATGTTGAACACGACATGGCGCAGCACCTCGGGCACCTCAGCCGGTGCCTCGACCAGATTGTGCACCTCGCACTCCTGGTACTGCGGAATTTTATCCATTACCTTGAACTGACCGATCGTCGGTACCAGATTGCCGAGGGCGATACGGTTTTCATAGGACATAGTTTCCATTTGTTTGTTACACGCCTTTCAAGTTTGTTATGCGCCGGGATAGGGTCATGCGTAATAAGGGGGCAGCCGGCAGAATACATGACTCCGCCGGCTGTTGCCATATAAGGGAAGAAAAGATGATTAATGAGTGTCAGAGTATGTCTGAGTTATGCGTTTGCAGCGGTCTTTTTTCTGCCTCAGCAGCCTCGCGCTGCTTCATCTCGGTAATAATGCGCGGATAGATCTTATCGAGCTTGTAGAAGATCAGCAGAACGCCGATGCCGCCCCAGGCAATGATGTTGCCGATGATGTAGATACCGATCAGCATCTGAGACTGTGCTGCGTTGATAGTCACGGTGCCGGCGAAACCTACGAGGCTCATCAGAGCGCCGAAGATTGCGCTGGTCATGCCGGAGCCGAACTTCTGGCCGGCGGTGGTAGCAGATACCATCAGGCCCTGTACACGGATGCCGCTCTTCCATGCGCCGTACTCGATAACGTCAGCGAGCATAGAGTACTTGACGCCGCGGAAGCAGCCCTTGCCGATGCCGCGCATGACGCAGGCAAACAGTGCAAGATTGAGGGCGCTCGGGTTGATGAACAGGGAAACCGTGCCGATAACGGCGACGATTGCGCCGATGAGAGCGACATTGCGCTTGCCGAACTTGGCGATGAACGGAGACAGAACAAGAACGGTAACGATCTGCGGAATGGACTCGAACGATGCGAGTGCGCCGAGCAGGTCGCGGTTGCCGAGAATGTACTGTGCGTAGTATGCGTTGCAGGTGCCGGTAACTGCCTCATAGAAGGACAGGAACACAGCGAGCATGAAGAACATGATGAAGTACTTGTTGGTGACGCAGAGCTTGATGCCCATCCAGAGCGGAACGTTCTTGCCGTCCTTGGTCTTGGTCTCTTCCTTGACGCGCTCGTGGCAGTTCTTGAAGCAGATGAACAGCATGATGATGGAAACGATGGCGTAGAGGATGGAAACCTCGATCCATGCCTGCTGGGTGTCACCCAGACGGGTGACGAGCGGGAAGGTAATGGCGGTGATGACCATGTTGCCGAGGGCGGACATACCGGTACGGAACAGGTTGACAACGGCGCGCTGGTCGGTGTCGCGGGTCATCAGGGTAGCCAGCGTTGCATACGGAAGGTTGAGTGCGGTGTAGACAACGGTGGTGCAGAAGTTATAGGTGATGAAAACGTAGATGCCCTTGACGATCGGGGTTGCAGGCGGAACGGTGAACAGCAGGATGGCTGCGTTGCCGTACGGAATCATCATCCAGAGAATCCATGCACGGGTTTTGCCGTGCTTGGAATGCGTGCGGTCAACCAGATGACCGATAAGTACGTCGGAAATACCATCGAAGAAACGGGAGAACAGCATGATGGTACCGATCATAGCCGCCGAGATACCGACTACGTTGGTGTAGAAGTAAATCAGCAGCGAGGTTGTCAGGGCGTAGACAACGTTACAGGCAACGTCGCCGAGGCCGTAGGAAAACTTTTCTTTGAGATGGATTTTCTCAAATTCCTTATCACCCGCGAAAGTCGGGTTACTGGATTTGCCCATGGTTTTGCTCAGTCTTTTTTTATTTTTCTTTTCTGCCAGTTGGAGCTGCGCGGCCCTTTATCGAGCACTGAACGTGCTTTTTTTTCGGGGAACCGCAGTTTGAGAAGTTGTCCGGACGTAATCTCTTGCTTCAGCTTTTACCCTTTCAATGGAACTCCAATCCATTGACTATAATCAAGATAGCACTGCATGAAATAAAATTCAATAATTCATCTTGTAAAAAGAATAATGTTCATTTTTGTACATTCTTCACAAACTGGAAGAATTGTGTTACAATGAAAGCATAATATGACACGATACAAGGTGAGCGTATGGATAAAAACGTTTATGCTGCAATTCAGTCGCAATATGCGACTTTTTCCAAGGTTGGAAAGCGGATTGCCGACCATATCATAGCCGATCCGGTACATATTACCTCGATCAGCATTCAGCAGATGGCCGCCGAGCTGGACATCGCAGAATCGAGTATTATTCGATTTTGCAAGATCCTCGGCTGCACCGGGTTCAGCGAGATGAAGCTGCTGCTCGCGAAGTATTCGCCCAAATCAGTTCGAACAATATTCGAAGATTTGTCTGAAACCGACAGTATTCAGACCATTTCCGAGAGTGTGTTTGGCCGCAACATCGACACGCTCGAGCGTGCGCTCCAGCTGCTCGACTTCCAGAAGATCGAGCAGGCGGTCGATGTGCTCAGTCGCGCCGAAAACATCCTCATTCTCGGTGTCGGCGCATCCGGCACCATCGCAGAGGACTTCTACATCCGTCTGATGCGCATCGGCTTCCGTGCGGTGGCGCTGACCGACTCGCATCTGATGCAGATTCAAGCGAGCCTGTGTATGCCGAATACCGCCGTGATCGCTATCTCGCACACCGGCAAGACATGTGAGATCGTTTCCGCCGTCCGTACGGCGAAAGAGCACGGCGCGCAGACCATCGGCATCACCGGCTTCCCGGATACGCCACTTAAGCAGGTGTGTGATATCTGCCTGGAACTGTATTCTCCGGAACAGCTTTTCGTTTCGCCGCGTGTTGCACAGTTCTCGCTGATCGATTCGCTGTATGTCAGCCTTGCTGTTCGCCGCAAGGATAGCGTTGTGCAGAATATTCAGCGCATGAATGAAGTGCTCCAGCCGCTCCGCATGGAGTAAAAAGACGAGAAAACACGGCTTTCGACAAACAAAAATGCAAATGTAGCGCCGACGAATGAACACGGAACCGCTGAGATATGTTGCAGCGATAGTAATTGGCGGCAAAGGCAATAAGATCACGCCGACCAGTGCAGTTGTACCCGAGAATACGGATTCACGCTGACTATCGGTCAGAGTGTTACCGACAAAAACGTTCGTCTGCTGCACGTGCTGGACAACAATGGTTCGAGTAAAATTGCAAACGGCAGGCTTACAACGCGGCGGACGGCGTGGCAGAAGTGACTGCAAGTATAGTATCCTCACGGAGGATAAGGCATCTTCAGGCCATCACAGCTCCGCTTTTGTCGATGTGTCTGCTGATGCTTACCGCGAAGATGCTGTCCTCTGAGCGACTGTGTGTTGTCAGCGGTATGAACGCAAGCCATTGTGCAGCGGACGCAAGCTGCATCAGAGCGCGGATTATGACTTGCCTGTGGAGATTGCACAGGTAAATGATAAAATAAGGGGCACAGGGATTTCCTGCGGGTTGGATTTGCTGGGGCAAATCCGTTGCTTGTTAGACCGATACTGCACGATTTTTGCCCTTAAAGCGAACCCGGAGTTCAGGCCGCAAACGGCAGTCTGAACTCCGGGTTCTACTCAGTTGTAAAATCAGTTCTGAATTGACGATTTCTCTGACGCGGCTTCGATGCTGTCCGTGCGGCGCACCCATTCCATCCGGCCAGCTGCTTTGAGTGCTTCGGTGACACCTTCGGCTGCCGTCATCTGTTTGGTAAGCTGAGCGAACATCTCGTTGGCGGTATGGTCAATCTCATGCAAATGCGCGTCCAGCTTAACGGTCAAGAATAGATACTGATACAAGCAGCGTTTGTTCTGACAAAGATAGCGCCGATGGCTCAAATAGGCGATGTTTAAAAATCCCCTGCCGAGAAATATTCTCAGCAGGGGATTCGTGTCTTTGATTTGGCTCTTGTGCGCTGATTTTGAATTGCTTCGTTATCAGCGCTGTTCATTGTATACGTTCTTTTTCTTTGGGTTAGCTGGGTGTGATATTTGTAGGGCGGGGTGAGGTCACCTCGCCCTGTACGTTGCGTTGGTGCATATCCGATCACGTTAAGATGTCAACCCACAAATCATTATAGTATTGGTTGATTTCCGTCGGCAGATTGGTATATGCCTCGGTCGGATACTGCGTAATATCCGGGAAATACAACGGGTCGCTGGTGATTTCCTCGTCCAGTTCGTTATAGACCTCGGTCTGCGGGCTGGAATAGCCGACATACTCCCAGTTTGCCATCGCCGCCTCGGTTGAGCACATGAAGTTGATGAACTTCTCCGCACCCGAAACGTTCTTCGCGTTCTTCGGGATGCACATGGCATCGACAAACAGGTTGGTACCCTCCTTCGGAACGTAGAATGCGAGGTCGGGATTTTCGTCGATCATGGTGACGGCATCGCCGTTATAGTACGGTGCAGCCACAATTTCCTCACTCGGCAGCTTTTCGAGAATCTGGTCCATCCAGATGCCCTGATATACCGGTTTTCCGGCGATGATAAGGTCAGCCGCTTCGCGCAGCTCGTCCTTGTCGGTGGTGTTGAGCGAATAGCCGAGGTACATCAGCGCAATACCGAGCGCATCACGCGAGTTGTTGAACATCGCGGTGCGGTTGGTGTATTTGGGGTTCCACAGCAAATCCCACGAGCCGATATCCGCTTTATCAACGTACTTGGTGTTGTACACGATGCCGACCACGCCCCCAGGTATAGGGCACGGAATACTTCTGCTCCGGATCGAAGTCCAGATGCGTGTATTTCTCGTCAATCAGCTTCATATTCGGAATATGATCGTAGTTGAGCGGTTGGAGCATATCCTCGTCGATAAAGCGCGAAATCGCGTAGTCGGACGGGATAATGACGTCATAGCTCGTGGTCTGGATGCGCGAATACAGAGTTTTCGTTGAATCGAAGGTGTGCGTGTAGATAACCTTGATGCCGTTTCCTCTTCGAACTGGTCGATGAGGTCGGTGGTGTCGATGTACTCACCCCAGTTATACGCGTTGAGCACCCTGCCGAGGACGCATTGCCGCAGCCGGAGAGCAGCCCGGCGCACAGCTGCACAGCAGGGAAAGCATAGCTTTTTTCACGGCTGCATCGTTCTTTCCGGCGGGCGGCGGCTTCGCGGCGCTTTCGTCGCGGGACTGACGCATTGATGACGATGAGCAGCGCCAGCACGATCAAAAACAGAATGGTCGAGATGGCGTTGA
>VOFG01001225.1_pt1 | contig 197651 bp, 222 predicted proteins | sample 5384171 | NCBI WGS metagenome assembly VOFG01 (sample SAMN12384726, study PRJNA508395) | human gut metagenome | isolation source: healthy gut F | host: Homo sapiens | reverse complement strand
TTTCTCACCGGCTTTGATAAGGATGTCATGGCTGACCGGACGGTAAAACAGTTGTTCAATTTTCTGAGGTTCTCTCGTTTGCCCTAAGATCCACATCAGCTTGGTAACCGCGGCTTCCGTGGTCATATCATAGGCTTCAAGCACCTCTAGGCCGGTTTTCAGCCGGTTGCCTACATGATATAGAAGTAAGTCACTGCCTTCATTGGGGACTTGAGTTGTCATGACTACGGTTTTCCCGGCCCGAACAGCGTTGCTGATCACATCGTAATAGCTCTTTGCACCGGCAGTCGGGATACCGCCTACACCGAAGCTTTCGATAATAACACCATCTTTTTTGCTTAGCATAAATTCCAAAAAATCTGCTTCCAGCCCCGGTACCAGTTTGATCAGTCCCACAGAGGGGTCTAATTTATCGCTGAATACCGGTTTTTCTCGACATTCCTGGGTGATGTAATTCAGCAGTCGACCGTCTTGAATGACAGCCAGCTCAGGGTAATTGATGCTGGAAAACGCCTGAAAGCTCTTGGAGTGTGTTTTGCGTGCGCGGGTCCCTAGGATCACCCGGCCATTGAATACGATAGAAACCCCGTGGGCATCCTCGTTGGCGGCGTAATGGAAGGCATCCACCAGGTTGGTTTTGCTATCGGTGATCTCCAAATTGATGGGTTTTTGGCTGCCGGTCAGTACAATGGGCTTTTTGCTGTACTGGATAAGGTAACTTAGCGCGGCGGCAGTATAAGCCATGGTATCGGTACCGTGTGTTAATACAAAACCATCATAGTGGTTATATTCCTTTCGGATGGAATCCGCCATTCGCTGCCAGTGCTCCGGGGCGATGTTGGTGCTATCCAGATTGCACAACTGCAAGCAGTCCACACTGCAAAAGCCGGAAATATCGGGCAGTAGTGCAGGATTTGCTCGGTAGTCAGTTGTGGAGAAAGTCCACTTTCGGTGATCTCGGAGGCGATGGTGCCGCCAGTGCCCAGCATTAGGATCTTCTTCATAGGGAACCTCTTTTTTGCATGAAAAGTTTTTAATTATTATCAGTATACTCTAAAAACGAGTCACTGTCCATGAAAACAAGCAATATCACCGAATAATCAGAGAAATTTTCAGTAACCATTTTGGAGGAAATCGTAGGCGGTGTACTGTCGAAAAAAGCCGATATCCGATATAATGAATGAGGATGGAAACGGGAAGCAAAAATTTGATCACCAAAATTTAATGATGACATCGGAGGGCATGACATGAGATTAGGAAAAATGTGTGGGCTCTTAATGAAAGCGTTTCTGGCTGTTTTGATGCTCTTTGTCACAGCTGCAGCAGTAGAAGTGTATTGGGAAGATGAGTTCGACGAGGCAATTGCCAATCAGTGCGAAAGTATTATCCTTAAGGAGGAGTACCTCAATATGGATTTTGGAGAAGCAATTGTGGTTGATTTTGATACAGTTTTGGACTTGGATGGACATGAGCTTACAGCTTGTTTCAAAATCAAGGACGGTGCCAAAATGACGATCAAAAATGGTATGCTCAATATCTCTGCTTACCCAATTATAGAAGTTTGCGGCAGCGATGATGAGGAGCGGCCTAACAGTATTGATTCTGGAGGATTTGAAAATCGAGGCATCCCGTGGTATCCAAATCAATAATGATGGCTATACCCGTGTTGAGGTCAATAATACAGAAATGCAGGCTCTTAGCTACCATGGCTGGTGCTTGCAAATATCCAATGCAGTTGAGGGAAATGCGGGCGTTGATATTCTCGTGGATGGCGGTGACCTATTTAGTGCACAAGGGTATGTCATTGAGTGCAATGGTGACGCGGAGGTTTCTATTAAGAATGCTAAGCTGGGCGGCGCGAGAATACAGCTCTTGCTACAGAAAACAATTCTACGAATCCGAGCATCCCCACCAACGCTATTGCATTTACGCCGGCCGCTAATGCTGCCCGTGTTATTCTCACGCTTGGCCCCGGCAATCAGATCAGCAGCAAGAGCGGTGCAATTTTTCATATTGTTCCCGGCACAGGGCAGCGTTACGGCGCAAATCGCTATTACCGGCGGAACCTTCATTACGGATAATGGGTACCCACTGTTTTCCGCTTCGGAGAGGATAGAGAAAGTTGTTGGAATCAGCGGTGGCAGCTTTCCCGGTATTTCCCCGGAAGAATCCGCTGCGCTGGCCCCCTGTCTGTCCGAAAGCATAACCATAGATGAAGATGGCAATGTTGCGGCTAAGCCACAGGAACCGGGTGTCATTGTTATTCATCCTAATGAGGGAAATCAGACGCAGTCAAACCCCGGTACTGGTGCGCCCATCAATGCAATAGGTCAATGGTTATGGTCAATTGTATGTTGGATGCACTCCCAAGTAAGATAGACATATTCCGCTTGCTATGCTATAATTTTTCCGAAAGGGGAGATGCGAAATGAATCCAAACGAGTTTCCGGAGCTGCGTTCATTTTTTAATGAAAAAGAGCAGATCATTGCCATGCCGGCTAAACGAAAAAAACTGCTTTTGGCGGTCTATTATCTTTCTGATAAAATAGAGTCCGGCCGGGATTATACGGAATCGGAGATTAACGACCTGCTGGATGGATGGACAACTTTCCATGATCCAGCCATCCTAAGGCGGGAGCTGTATAATACTTGCCTGCTGGAACGCACGACCGATTGCCGCCGCTATTGGAAAGCAGAAAACATTCCTCCTTTGGCGGAATACATGGCAAAGTACACCTAAACAAAACAGGGCCATCAGCTTGCTGGTGGCTCTTGCGCTTTTCTCTAATTAAATATATTAAAAATAAATGACACTAAGTTATTTTATCATGTTCTATTTCACATAAATGGTTGCATTGTATTGAATGTGATGGTAGAATTAGGATGAAAATTAGGAAGTATAGTTCCAACAATCCCCTAGGGGATTCTACTCCAATTATCAAAATAAAAGTGGGAACCTATGCAATACACTAGCACTGGTGTTAATACAATTCAGTCTGCCTCATTTGCGGTCACCATGTCAATTAAGGTCATGGATTCTGCTGCGCAGTAGCTCCCAACTGAGGAGCCACCTGTTGTTGAGCTTATGAGAAAGCCGAATCCCGTGCGGATCATACCTTTGGAGGTGACAGCAAGTACTGCAGTAATCATCAGTGCGGCTACACCAAGTCCACCGGTTCTATCACCATCATCACCTGCCCCGATAGAAACAATAACGGCACCAAGGAGAACCCCGGTACCGGTGCGGCTCCTGGTAACATTGGCTAGGTCTTTGTTGGCCTGGCAGCCGTAGACGCTCTCTGCTTCGGCGCTAAAAAGTTCACTAAAAAAGATGAAGAGTAATCCCTAAGCACTAAAATATGGCCCACCCCGAACTCCCTTCGAGGTAGGCCTTTCTTCTATTCTGCTCATAGCTCCATCTGCTTGCCCAGATAGCTTGCCGCCGCCGCTATAAGCTTCTGTTCGGCCTCGCCGGGACGGTCATTCTCCTTGTTTTGCAGGAACATCACACTGCCGCATACATCCCCGGAGGAGATGATAGGGGACTGCGCCAGTGCGTAATAGGCCATGCCTTCAATGGGCTGCAGGGGCTGTCCATCGCCCGCCATATAGCTTTTGCGGTTCTCAATGTGATCCTCCAGGCCCGGTGATACCCTGCGCTCCAGCACCTCCCGCCGGTTGATGCCGCTGACCGCTACCACATGGTCCCGGTCAGTGATGAGCACCGGGTATCCGGCCGTCCGGTACAGTACCTCGCAGTACTGCGCCGCAATGCTGCCCAGCTCGCTGATAGGGGAATACTTCTTAAAAATGACCTCGCCCTCGTTGCTCACAAAGATCTCCAGCGGGTCGCCCTCACGAATGCGCATGGTTCTGCGGATCTCTTTGGGAATTACTACTCTCCCCAAATCATCAATGCGCCGTACAATTCCAGTAGCTTTCATATCTATTCAAACTCCCTCTCCATTTATTTGCTGTGCGGATAGTTTTTGCTGAATTAACAGAAATATACCGGTCCGGCATCAAAAGCGTGGCAAATGTACTATTTCTGTTCATTTCGGCATTTTACAATGAGATTTTACACAGAATTTACTTTGTAAAGTTGTTGTTCCATACATTGCGGAAGTATGATACAATAAAATGGAACGGATAGGGGGAAACACCATGATCTATTGTGTAGAAGATGATAGCAGCATTCGTGATCTGATGGTATATGCCCTGCGTGCAGCGGGTTTTTCCACCGTTGGCTGCGCTGATGGTGAGGAATTTTGGCAGGCCATGCATCGGGAAACCCCGGAGCTAGTTATACTGGATATTATGCTGCCCGGCGAGGATGGCATCTCCATCCTGAAAAAGCTGCGGGCGGCACCCGTCACCGCTGATATTCCTGTCATAATGGCCACCGCCAAGGGTACGGAATATGACCGTGTTATCGGATTGGATCTAGGCGCGGATGATTATCTCACCAAACCGTTTGGTATGATGGAAATGGTCTCCCGCATTCGGGCAGTGCTGCGCCGAGCCGGCCCCAAGTCCGCTCCAGCCGTTTTGCGGCAGGGCAGCATTCTCATGGATGAAGGCCGCCATGTGGTAGAGGTAAACGGTACGCCGGTTACCCTCACGCTCAAGGAGTACGATCTGCTGCGGCTGCTTTTGGAAAACCCTGGTCAGGTGTTCAGCCGCGACCGTCTGCTTTCCGCCGTTTGGGGCACCGATTATTACGGCGAGACCCGCACGGTCGATGTCCACATTGGTACCCTGCGTACCAAGCTGGGCGCAGCAGGGGATATCCTGCAAACGGTGCGTGGTGTTGGCTATAAGCTGGAGGCTGCCCATGAGTAAAAAAATCTTTCGTTCCATCTGGCTGGCAGCCCTTATAGTGCTTGTTCTCTCGCTGGTGCTCATCATGGGGGTGTTGTATAGCTATTTTACCGGTGTCCAGCAAAAGCAGCTTCGTATGGGAGCCGAAGTCGTAGCACAAGGCGTCACCCTTGATGGAAAAGAATTCTTTGACGGACTTACTGCAGAAGATTACCGCATTACATGGATCGACGCTGATGGCACCGTCCTCTACGATAACCAAAGTGATGCCAGCAGTATGGAAAATCACCTGATGCGTGCGGAGGTTCAGCAGGCACTGCAAAATGGTACCGGCGAAAGTTCTCGATATTCCGATACGCTGGCCAGTCGTAATTTGTACTGCGCCCGTCTGCTCCCAGATGGCACCATCATTCGTCTATCTGCGGCACAGCATTCGGTATGGGTGCTGTTGGTCGGGTTTGCTCAGCCTATCTGTGTCATCCTACTGCTGGCACTGGTGCTGTCCTTCCTCTTGGCGTCCCGCCTTTCCCGTACTATTGTGGAACCCATCAACTCTTTGAACTTGGACGAACCCAGTCAATATGTCGGCCGGGAGGAATACGCCGAAATTGAGCCTCTGCTGCGGCGTATGGCGCTCCAGCAGGCACAGATCCGTCAAGATCAGGATAAGTTGGAAAAAAGCTCGCAGATCCGTCAGGAGTTCACTGCGAATGTTTCCCACGAGCTCAAGACCCCGTTGCATGCAATTTCCGGCTATGCTGAACTGATGGAAAACGGTATGGTGCAGCAACAGGATATCAAGCCCTTTGCCCATAAGATCCGGCAGGAGTCCCTGCGTTTGACCGCTTTGGTGGAGGATATCATCAACCTTACCAAGCTGGATGGTGGCGCGGCCGGAATGCAGCGCCAACAGGTAGATCTTTACCGTATTGCGGAAAATGCCGTCGACAGTATTCAAGCTGCGGCGGCAGAAGCCCATGTGGATATTACTTTACGGGGAGAATCTGCCTTTGTGGATGGTATCCCGCCGGTGCTTTCAGTATGATCTTTAATCTCTGCGATAACGCCATCAAGTACAATCATCCCGGCGGTAGTGTCAAGGTTCAGGTGATGAGCTACCCCGATGATGACCATGTTATTGTTTCCGATACAGGTATCGGCATCCCGGAGGAAAGCCGTGATCGCATCTTTGAGCGTTTTTACCGGGTAGATAAAAGCCGCTCCAAGGAAGTGGGCGGCACCGGGCTGGGACTCTCCATCGTCAAGCATGCCGCGCTCATCCATCATGCTGCAATCGTTGTGGATAGCACGCCCGGCAAGGGAAGCACCTTTACTGTAATATTCCCCAAAAAGAAATGAAAGAAGAGTGATTGTTTGACCTACGAAGAGATCCGCCAGAATGAAGCCGTCAATACCTACATCCGCCAGGCGGATGCCGCCCTGGCCACACTGGGCTTTACCGAGCATAGCTTTGCCCATGTGACACTGGTTGCCGAAAAAGCAGGCTATATTCTGCAAACACTTGGCTATCCGGAACGCACTGTGGAACTGGCCAAGATTGCCGGTTATCTGCATGATATCGGCAATCTTATCAACCGGGTTGACCATAGCCAAAGCGGCGCTATTATGGCGTTCCGTATTTTGGATCATCTCAAGTTTGACCCGGAGGAGATCGCCATTATCGTTTCCGCCATCGGTAACCACGATGAAGGCACCGGCGTGCCGGTCAGTCCGGTAGCGGCGGCCCTTATCCTGGCCGATAAGAGCGATGTGCGCCGAAACCGTGTGCATAATACCGATCCCTCTACCTTTGATATTCATGATCGTGTCAATTACTCGGTCACCAAGGCAGAGCTGAAGATCAATGAGGCCCACACCCTCATCAAGCTCAAATTGACGGTCGATACTCATTTCAGCTCAGTCATGGATTACTTCGAGATCTTCATGCAGCGTATGCTGCTGTGCCGCAAGGCTGCCGAAACGCTTGGCCTCCAGTTTAAGCTCATGATCAATGAGCAACAGCTTATGTGATTCAATACTTGCCCATAAAAAAGAGCCGCCATAGCGCGGCTCTTCACCTTTACCGGCACTTTACATGGATTTTACAAAGTCTTGATAATGGTTTTGACCTTTCTTTATTATTCTTATCTTAGTTAAAAAGGAGAGTAAGGGAAAGGAATAATATAATGACTATTTTTAATGCATTGAACCTCATTGGCGGTCTTTGTCTGTTCCTCTTCGGCATGAATCTGATGGGCCAGGCCCTGGAGCGCCGGGCGGGCAGTGGCCTGCGCTCGTTGCTGGAAAAGATGACCCAAAACCGCTTGATGGGTCTGCTGGCCGGCCTTGGTGTTACCGCCGTTATTCAAAGCTCCTCGGCCACTACGGTTATGGTTGTCGGTTTCGTCAATTCCGGCTTGATGACGCTGCGCCAGTCCATCGGTGTTATCATGGGCGCCAATATCGGTACCACCGTTACGGCCTGGATCCTCAGCCTCTCCGGTATCGAGGGAAGCAGCCTTTTGGTGCAAATGTTTAAGCCCTCCACCTTTACGCCAATATTGGCGCTCGTCGGTATCATTTTGTATATGTTCTGCAAGGCAGATAAAAAGAAAGATACCGGAATGATTCTCCTTGGCTTTGCCACGCTCATGTTTGGCATGGAGGCCATGTCCTCTGCGGTTTCCAGCCTAAGAAATGTTCCGCAGTTCCGTGAAATTTTCCTCATGTTTTCCAATCCTATTTTGGGTGTTTTGATCGGCGCGGTGCTCACGGGCATTATCCAGTCCAGCTCGGCATCGGTGGGTATCCTTCAGGCGCTGGCCAGCACGGGGCAGGTCACCTATGGTGCCGCTATCCCTATCATTATGGGACAGAATATCGGCACCTGTGTTACAGCGCTGCTTTCTTCCATTGGCACCAATAAAAATGCCCGCCGGGCAGCACTGGTCCACCTCAACTTCAATGTCATCGGTGCAACGGTTGGTATCGTCTTGTTTTATGTCGTTCGTGCCGTGGCAGCTCCGGTTTTGCTGGGGCAGGCTGCTAGAGAGTGGGGCATCGCAGTAGCCCATTCCATATTTAATATTCTTTGCACTGCGGTCCTCTTGCCAATGGGTGGTCTGTTGGAAAAACTGGTTCTTCGGCTGGTACCGGAAGGCAAACAGCCCCAGCGGGAGGCCGAACTGGACGAGCGCCTGCTGGCTACTCCGGCTCTTGCACTGGAGCGCTGCCGTACGCTCATTGCCGATATGGCCAGCTATTCGATGGAATCGCTGCGGGAAAGCTTGAACGCCATCACCGCCTATAATCAAAAATCCGCCGAACATATCCGTGAGGATGAAGCCAAGACTGACCATTACGAGGATATCATCGGCAGTTACCTGGTCAAACTCAGCGCCCGCAAGATAGGGGAGAGCGACAGTGCCCTTGCAGCAGAATATCTGCGGATCATTGGCGATTTTGAACGCATTGCCGACCACAGTGTAAACATTTTGGAATCGGCAGAGGAGATGCAGCAAAAAGGTATCGCTTTTTCTGCAGCCGCTCTGCAGGAATATGCCACCATGGCAGGCGCTGTTCGTGAAGTTACCGCTCTGGCTTATGATTCCTTTGTATCAGGCGATGTGCAGGCTGCCCGCCAGGTGGAGCCGCTGGAGCAGGTTATCGATGATCTCAAGGAGGAAATGCGTACTCGCCATATCCGGCGGATGCAGCAGGGCAGCTGCGGCATTGAAGCCGGCTTTATCTGGTCGGATCTCCTCACCAATCTCGAACGCGTCAGCGACCATTGCTCCAATATTGCCTGCTGTATGATAGAGGGTGCTGACCACAACCTCCATCGTCACGAGGTTTTGCAAAGCATCCGCGGCAGCGGGGAGATTTTCGACCGCGAATATAGTTCCTACCGTCAAAAATATGCTCTCACAGCGGAATAATAACAAGACTGGGCTGCGGCAAATGCCGTGGCCTTTCCTTTACGCGTTTTTGACTTGGTATTCGGCATAACGGAACGACGGTCACGATGTGCGAAAGATTCGTTTATCTTCTTGACGCATAACGATTATAATGCTACGATATACCTAATTTCGATTTTTTGAGGCAGGAGGTGCGGCAGTGGTGAACGATATTATATCTGTAAACGGAATAAGCAAATCATTCGGCCCCATCTCTGCCCTATGTGATGTTTCCCTTTCCGTGCAGCAGGGCCTCGTCACCGCTATCGTCGGGGATAATGGCTCCGGCAAATCCACCCTTATCAAGCTCCTTTCCGGCAATCTCGCACCAGATGCAGGCACCATCACGGTGGAGGGCAGGGAGCACACTCACCTCACCATTGCACAGGCCTTGCAGATGGGCATTCGCACCGTCTATCAAGACCTTTCCCTGGACGATTGGAAAAATAGTTATGAGAATATCTTTCTTGGCCACGAACGGATGCACGGCCCTTTCCTGGACCGCTGCCGTATGGAGCGGGAAGCCGCCGAACTGCTGAAGCGCCTGGAGATCACGATCCCAGACCTCACCCAGCCGGTCCGAGTGCTTTCCGGCGGCCAACGCCAGGGTATTGCCATTGCCCGTGCCATGCTGCAGCCCGGCCGTCTGCTTCTACTGGATGAACCCACCGCCGCTATGGGCATCCGGGAATCCCACCAGACCATGCAGCTGCTGCGCCGACTGCGGCAGGAGGACCATACCCTCCTTATTGTCAGCCACGATATCTACCAGGTATTTGATGTCGCGGACCGTATTTTTGTTATGCGAGCCGGTCGCTGTATTGCCGATATTATGGCGAAGAATTCCTCTCCGGAGGAACTGCACCATCTTATCCTGGAGCGAGAACAGGGGGTGGCCGAATGAAGCGATTTTTCCGCCGCCACGCTACCCTATGGATGCTTATTGGCTTCTGCCTGTTGCTGGGATTGTTCCTCAGCCTGCGCACCGGCATCTTTTTTACCGGCAGGAATCTTATCAATATTCTGGAAGCCAATTCCTTTAAGCTATTGCTTGCCATCGGCATGACCTTCGTTATCGCTTCCGGCGGTATCGATCTTTCGGTTGGTTCCATTCTGTCTCTATCCGCTATCTTTACAGCCCTCTGTATGAAGCAGAATATCCCGGTTTGGCTGGCTATCCTCGTCGGTTTGCTTTCTGGGATTCTTATGGGACTTATAAATGGCGCGCTTATCCATTTTACCGGTATCAATGCGTTTATCATCACACTGGGCACTTCGTTTTTGTACCGGGGCTTGGCCCTCATCGTTACCCGCGGCACCCCGGTCAGTAAGCTGCCCGCTGCCTACCGCGCTTTTGGCGGCGGGGATATCTTCCAGGTGGAAAGTGGCGTATACATGGCCCTACTGGTGCTGCTCCTTTCCATCCCGCTCCTTTATAAGATGCGCTGGGGTCACTACATTACCACGCTGGGCGGCAACCCAGTGGCGCTGCGGCGCTGCGGGGTGCGCACCGGCGCCTGGCGGATTAGTACCTTTGCTGTGATGGGCTTCCTGGCTGCCCTGGCCGGTATCATTATCTCTGCCCGTCTTAATTCCGCCGAGCCCAATGCTGGCCTTAATATGGAGATGGATGCCATCACAGCGGTCATTCTAGGCGGAACGCCGCTTCACGGCGGCAGTGCTGCCCTGGCCGGTACGGCGGTTGCGGTGTTGCTGCTGGGGACTATCCGCAATGGACTTACATTGATGAGCGTATCGTCCTACTATCAGCAGTTCATCACCGGCGCCATTCTGCTGTGCGCGGTTGTCACGGCGGAAATAAGAGAACGCCGCCGCAGGCTGCATTAAGCTGTTTTATAAGGGGCAATCCCCTTGTAGATAAATAAAACAAAATGGAGGAAAAAGAAAAATGAAGAAGTTCGTTGCGCTGCTTTTGGCAGCCATGATGCTGCTGGCCATGGTGGCCTGCGGCAATGACCCTCAGCCTACTCCGGAGCCGGAGCCCACTCCCGAGCCCACTGTGGATACCGCGGTGGTTGATGAGCTCTACGCTGCATTTGATGCCTCAATGGCGGAGCAGCTAGGTGAGACCCCTGCCCCCAATGGCGAGAAGATTGGTGCTGTCATCATCTCCCTCACCAATCAGTTCTGGGCCAATATGAAGGTTTGCTACGAAGCCGCTGCTGAGAAGCTTGGCGTTCAGATCGATGTTCAGACCGGCACCACCGAGGGTGATACTCAGAGTCAGCTGGATGTTTTGATGACCATGGCCGATATGGATTATGATGTTATCATTGTTTCTCCCATTGATGGCACCAATCTGATCCCCGGCATTGTAAAGTGCAATGAGAAGGGTATTAAAGTCATCAATCTGGGTCCTGGCGTGGATACCGCTGCTCTTGCAGAGGCCGGCGGTCACCTGGATGGCAAGATTACCGTTCAGTTCAGCGATCAAGGTAAGATCGTTGCCAATGATATGATCTCCCGTCTGCCGGAGGGCGGCGAAGTTGCCATTCTGCAGGGTCTTGCCGGTGCAGGCCAGTCCGAGGGACGCACTGCAGGTGCTACCGCAGTGTTTGAAGCTACCGAGAATATCGAACTGGTTGCCTCCATTCCCTGCGATTGGGATGCTACCAAGGCCTATGATACCACCAAGGATATCCTCACCGCCCATCCCGATCTGAAGGGCATCTTTGCTTGCAATGATGTAATGGCCCTGGCCGCTGTGGAAGCCCTGGCCGCCGAAGGCCGTACCGATGTGCTGGTTTACGGTGTAGACTTTACCGCCGATGCCCGCGAGGCCCTAAAGGCCGGCACCATGACCGGTACTATGTCCTATTCCAGCGTAAAGTACACCGAAGCCGCTCTGAAGCTCGCTGTCGCCATCGCGCAGGGCAAGGAGTATGCCGAGCCCATCTATTTGCCCCTGACCCTGGTTACCAAGGAGAATGTGGCTGAGCTGGACAACTGGGCATAAGCGGTATAAAATAACAGGGTGAATTGCCCTATGGGGCTGCCTGCTCCTCTGCTATGGAGGGGTGGGCAGTACCGCTTTACGGCGGAGAAAATCAACGCTGGCGGTGTCGAAGTGCCTTGCCGTTATTTTCTGCTGTAATGTTTGGCTCCATGCAGGATTTTCATTCTATTGATACAGGAGATGAGAACATGAATTGCCTGATAGAAACAGCTCTTTTGACCCACGGCTGCGCTCCATCACTAATGAAGAACTGGCCCAAAGTTGGCATTGTCCCGATGCCATATTAGCTTGGGTAGATGGGGGCGAGCTGAAGCTTGGCCCCATCGGGGAGTACTTGCCTTTCCGGGAACGGTCCGAAGAACTCATCCGTATTGATTGTGATCACCTGGAGGAGGCCCTGCAAACCGGTGCCAGCGGTGCTTTGACCGCCAGCGGCACCATGGCAGTTTGCCGCAGGCTGGATATTCCTATGGCCATTACCTGCGGTATGGGCGGTATTGGCGACCTGCGTGGGGAGGAGCTCTGTCCGGATTTGCCCGCCCTGATGAATATCCCTGTGGCACTCATCTCCACCTCGCCAAAGGATATGCTGGATCGTCCGGCTACACTGGATTGGCTGCGGCGGCACGGTGTCCACACGGCTGGGGAGCCCTGTACTGGGTACCTCTTTTGTGGGGAGCCGGTGGCCTTGGAGCTTCCGCTTTCTTCCTGCAATAACGAGGCCGCCGTTCGTCGCCTTACTGCAAATGGAGGTCTTCTGCTCCTGAATCCCATCCCGGAAAAGGAACGGGTGCAGGATCGGAGCATCCTGGTGGATGCTATAAAAGCAGGCAAACAGGCGGAGGCCAAAGGTCATTATTATCACCCGGCCGCCAATGGCGAGATAGACCGGCGAACGGATGGCTATTCCTCCCGCATACAGTTGGAAAGCATCCAGCAGAACTACCTTCTGGCCAAATCTATAATGGATTAAGCCGTAGATCACAGAGAAAAAACGCACACCCCTTGGGTCAATACCCCCTGCGGGTGTGGTTTCTTTTCTGGGAAAATGTTTCACGTGAAACATTTGTTCTCAAGCAAAGGAAAAGGACTTGCAAAGAGGGCGGGAGTGTGGAATAATAGGGGAGTAGTCCTATATATAGATACCGAAAGGAAGTGCCGATATGAAGTTTAGTGAGATGCCGTACAGCCGCCCAGATATGGAAGCGCTGGCCGCTGCAACTACCCAGACGCTGGAAGCCATGAAATCCGCTCCCAATGCGGCTGGGCAGATAGCAGCCTATGACGCCTATGAAAAGAAGATGCAGACAGCCGGAACCATGCAGCAGATCGCCTACATCCGTCATACCATCAATACCAAGGATGAGTTCTACAATGCCGAAAATGATTACATGGATGAGATCGGCCCCAAGCTGCAGGAACTGAGCCACCGGGTCAATACGGCGCTGCTCGAATCCCCCTACCGGGCGGAGCTGGAGCGGCACTATGGCGCCCTGATGTTCAAAAACCTTGAGATCGCCGCCCGCAGCTTTTCTCCCGCCATTGTGGAGCTGATGCAGGAAGAAAACAAGCTCGTTTCGGAGTATCAGAACCTGTATGCTTCCGCGACTGTAGAGTTCGATGGTAAGACCATGCCGCTGCCGCTTTTGGGGCCCTATAAGCAGGATCCCGACCGGGCAGTCCGTAAAGCGGCTTATGAGGCGGATGCCAAGTTCTTTGACAGCCACCGGGAGGAGCTGGATACCCTGTATGATAAGCTGGTGAAGGTGCGCGATGCCCAGGCCAAGAAGATGGGGCTGCCCAATTATATTCCGCTGGGCTATGACCGCATGGGCCGCAACTGCTATACCGCCAAGGATGTGGCGGCGTTTCGCGATCAGATCGCGGAGGACATGGTGCCTATCGTGGCCAAGGTAAAGGAAGCCCAGCGCCGCCGCATCGGTGTGGAAAAGCTGGCGTTTTACGATGAGCCGATCAGCTTTGCGGATGGCAACGCCGTACCAGAGGGTACCCCGGATGAAATTTTGGCGGCCGGCAAGAAGATGTACCAGGAACTTTCTCCCGAAACGGCGGAGTTCATTGACTTTATGTTTGAGAACGAGCTGTTTGATGTGCTTTCCCGCGATGGCAAGGCCCCTGGCGGCTACTGCACCGAGATCGCCGATTATAAATCCCCGTTCATCTTCAGCAACTTTAATGCTACCGCCGGTGATGTGGATGTACTGACCCACGAAGCCGGCCATGCCTTTGAAGCTTATCGGGCTTTCAAGCAGGAACTGCCCTCACTGCTGCATTCCCCGACCATTGAGGCTTGCGAGTGTCATTCCATGTCGATGGAATTCCTAACCGCCCCCTGGCATCACCTCTTCTTCGGCAAGCAGACCGATAAGTACGAGCTGGGCCACTGCGAGGACGCCCTGGTCTTTATCCCTTATGGCTGCATGGTAGATGAATTCCAGCACAAGGTGTATGAGAACCCGGAGGATGACCCCCGAGCAGCGCAATGAGCTGTGGCTCTCCCTGGAGAAGAAGTATCGTCCTTGGATCGACTTCGATAACCTGCCTTTCTACTCCCGCGGCGGTGGCTGGCAGCGCCAGCTGCATATCTACGAGGTACCGCTGTACTATATCGACTATTGCATGGCGCAGACGGTGGCGTTCCAGTTCTGGAACCTTTCTCGTGAGAACTATGCCGAGGCCTGGAAGCGCTATATGACCTTTGTGGATAAGGCGGGCACGGCGACCTTTGCGGAACTGGTGGAAAGTGCCGGCCTGAAGGTGCCCTATCATGCAGGGTGCATCAAAGAGATTGGCGAGAGCATCAGCAGGTGGCTGGAAGAGCATGAGCTGGGTTGATATAAAAATAGTGATATGATAAGGCATCCTCTCCCGCAAAAGTGGGAGGGGATGCTTCTTTTAGCGGGGGGGAAATGCTTGTATCGGTGGGAAAAATCTGCTACAATAGAGAAAAACTGGCCATAGAGTGATAAAGGAGGAATCCAGCATGAAGTGTCCGTTCTGCAGCTATACCGAGAGCAAGGTGATCGATACCCGCCCCACCGATGAAGGGGAGCGCATCCGGCGCAGAAGGGAATGCTTGCAGTGCGGCAAGCGGTTCACCTCCTACGAGGTGGTGGAGACCACCCCGGTGATGGTCATTAAAAAGGATGGCTCCCGGGAAGCATTCAGCCATGATAAGCTGCTGCGCGGTGTTCTAAAATCCTGCGAAAAACGCCCGGTGACCTTGGCCCAACTGGAATCAATGGTGAGCGAGATCGAGGTGGAGCTGCAGAACCGTATGGATCGCGAGGTGCCCAGTGCGGTCATCGGTGAGCTGGTGATGGAAAAACTGAAAAAGATAGACCAGGTGGCATATGTGCGCTTTGCTAGCGTGTATAGGGAATTTAAGGATATCAACTCCTTCCTGCAGGAGCTGAAGGTGATACTGGAGCACGAAAAGAGCTGAAAAAACCGCAGAAATGCAAGGAAAAAGCGTCCCCACAGGCTGGGGACGCTTTTTGGTATGTGTCGAATTGTTCACATTTGCGTTATTGAATCAAGGGGTATGATGTGCTACAATAATAACATCCATATATTGTGTTAGGAGAAGCTATGAAGCATATTATTATATATATTGCCATTGCCCTGGTAATGTTTGGACTGCTGGGATGGTACTTCGCACAGCAGGAGGATTTGCAGCCCAAGGCACTGCAAGCCGAGCTGAGTGTAAGCAATGTGGCCAAGCTGCCGCAGCAGAAGGTGGAAATGCTCTTCAGCGACATGAGCAACGAGGAGAAGAATTCCTTCCGGATAGCGATACAAAACGAGTTGGGCGCAGCGGTGGATGTGGCAGCCCACGACTGTATGGGCAGTGCGGAGGTGCAGATGACCTATGCCAAAAAAGTACTGGAGCAGGGCTGCACGGTACTGATGCTAGAGCCGTGAATGATACGGTGACGGATGAACTTTTGGCGCTGGCGCAGGAATATGATGTACCGGTGGTACTGATGAACCGTCGGGCCACAGCTGAACAGCTGGTGGCCTTCCCCAAACTGTACAGTATATTAAAGGCAGATGACAGTGAAGAAGCAGAGCTAGAGCGCCTGGCCGATACCATAGCGGACTACTGGGAAAAGAACCGGGACGACCTAGATAACTGGCTGCATGATGATAAGCTATCCATCGCGGCGGTGACGGAGTATGGCTATGAAGAAAGCGGTAAATGGGCCAAACTGCAGAGCCTGCTGGAGGAACGCGGTTGCACAGCCAAGCTGACTAAGGATGTTGTAACGGAATATTTTGAACTATAACCTTGAGTATTCGTTGGACGCTATCTACTACTCTGGGGCGGAGCTGCTGCTATTCAGTGACAGTGCCGATGCGGAAAAGGCAAATGTTTATTATAATGACCCCACAGAGTATTCCAATGGTTACCGCGCGTGGCGAGTGGTTATGGAAGCGGATGAAACGGCATATAACCTGTATAAGGATGGGAAAGTGCTTTTTGCGGAGGGCAGCGGCGGTTATATGATGGGCCGGGCTGCAGCGCAGATACTGAGACTGCTGTTGGAAGACCAGATTCCGCGGGTTTCCGGTAGTTTGGCTTCCCAGGCTGATGGCGGGAAAACTTTCCTTTGCAACCCGGTGGTGCTGCGGAATGTAATAGAAACAGTGGAACCCGAGGAGCAGGATACCAATTCCAGCCGCACAGCGGCGGTAGGAATTTCCTGATGGGGAAAAGCAGCAAAATAGACCGGATATGACACTATTATAGAGTGAAGTTAGAATGAAAGGGGAGAGAGCAATGCGAAAGATCACGGCGGTGCTGATGGCCTTGGCGTTGGCTCTTTCTCTTTTTGCATGCGGGGGAGAGCCTGTGCAGGATGAAACTCCGGGATCAGATATCCAGCAGGGGACGGTGATTCTGCCGAAGCCGCAGGAAAATGATGAGAGTGGCGATAGCCAAAACGGGGAATATCCCTCCGCACAGGATCCGTTGCCACAAAAACCGGGGGACACCAAGAAGCCGGAAGAACCTGATAAGGCAGAGGACGGTAAAAATCCGGGTAAGAACGAAGATAATGCTAAAACGCCTGCCGAGGACCCAAAGCAGGAGGAGAATAAAAACAATAATAATGGCGATAATTCTACAATTCCAAGCGATACCAAGGTTCCCAGCGGGGAACACCGCGCGGTATGGATCAGCTATCTGGAGCTGGGCGGTATGCTGACCGGGAAAACAGCCGGGCAATTCCGCAGTAATATAGGTGCCGCCTATGATAATGTGAAGAACCTGGGCTGCAATACCGTAATCGTACATGTGCGGCCCTTTGGAGATGCGCTGTATGATTCCGATTACTTCCCATCCTCCTATCTTATCACCGGGACGGAGGGGGACAACTTGCCGTTTGATCCCCTGAAGATCATGGTGGAGGAAGCACATAACCGTGGGCTGACTTTCGAAGCGTGGCTGAACCCCTACCGGGTGCGGGCTCGCACCGGCAAGGCACTCTGCAGTGATAACCCCGCCCGGAAATACATAAACAGCGGCAGCGATGCCGTGTATCAGACCGCAAACGGCGGTATTTTCTACAATCCCGGTTCCCGGGAGGCCATTGACCTTATCGTTAATGGGGTGCGGGAGATCGTGCGTAACTACGATGTGGACGCCATCCACTTTGATGATTATTTCTATGCTACAACTGACAGTAGCATTGATAGTGCTGTACGCCGCAAACGGCGGTGGAAAATCGCTGGCAGCCTGGAGAAGACAGAATGTCAATACCATGGTGCGGGAAGTTTATGCCGCAGTGAAGGCGGAAAAACAGTCGGTGCGTTTTGGCATTAGTCCGCAGGGCAATACCAAGGCGAATTACGATACCCTGTATGCTGATGTAGCTACTTGGCTGGGAAATGCCGGCTATGTGGATTATATCTGCCCCCAAATCTACTACGGATTCCAGAATGCCACCTGTCCATACAGCAGTGTGCTGAAAGAATTTAACGGCATGATAAAGGTGCGTGGCATTGATCTGTATGTGGGTCTGGCGGCTTACAAGATTGGCAATGAGGATACCTATGCCGGTACCAGTGGCAAGTACGAGTGGCAGCAGAACAGTGACCTGCTGAGCCGTATGGTGACTGAAGCCAGAGGGGCCAGTCATTACAAAGGCTACTGCCTTTACAGTTATAGCTCGGTTATTATGCCGGCCAGCGGCGTAAAAGCACAGGTGCAGGCAGAATTGACTGCTCTAAGTAAGATACTATAAAACCTATCCCGGGAGGGGCCACCGTGTCAAAATTCAGGAAGAATAATACCAAAAAAGCGCTGCTTTTTACCCTGGCATTTGCTGTGATCATTGCCGGGGCATTGGCGGTCACTCTTCTTACCGATTGGAACCCGCTGGGGAACCTGGTGGGGCCGACACAGGAAGACCCCGGCAAGACCGAACCGGAAAACCCACAGCCAGATAACATGGTGGATGTGGAACCGAACGATCCGGAGCCGGAGCTACCGGTGACCTTTAATATTCCTGACCGGATGCGTGCGGTAACAATACTGCCGGGAGAGGACTACCTGACCGAAAAAAACGAAGCTGCTGATAGCGTGAAAAAGGAGATAGATGCCGCGCTGGATGCTGCAAAAGACTTGGGGATGAATACTGTCCTAGTGGGAACGAGTACCGAGGATTTTGCAGCGTATGAGAGCCTGACGAGGCCCACAGCCAATGCGGTCTTTGACCCGCTGGATTATCTCCTCGCCGGGGCAAGAAGTCGGGGAATGTATGTCTACTGTTTCTACGACTTAAAGGCGACCTATGATGGGGCAAAGCTGGTAACCTATCCCCGATTTGATACTGCTCTGATGAACGGTATTGAAAAGGAATTGGGTGCCTTCCTGGAAAAGTATTCTCCGGATGGACTGTTCTTTACAAATTATGATTTCCCGGAGAGCGATACGGCTTTTGCGGACTATATGAACTGCGGCGGCGGTATGAGCTATCAGGACTACCTGGATGGGGCCTCCCGGCAGGTGGTGGAGCTGGCCAGCAGCTTGGTGCGAAAAAAGTCGCCTGGGGTGCAGGTGGGACTGGTGACCGAACCCCAGTGGGCGACCACAAAGGAAAATGAAGCCGGACAGAACACGCTGGATCCTTACTCCATGCTGACTGATGGCCACTGCGATGCCAAGGCCATGATAGAGGACAAGCTGGTGGATATGATCGCCGTGAAGGCCTTTGGCTCGCTGACCGATAGCAAGATTCCATTTGAGCGGATTGTGAAGTGGTGGTCGGAACTGGCAGCGGAAAACGAGGTGCGGATGTATGCCATCCACGCGGCGGACCGCATGGCCAACAGTAGCTACACCGGCTGGGGTTCATCCGACCAAATGACCAAGCAAGCCATTACGCTGGAAAGCTATAAAGGCTGCGGCGGCAGTGTGTTTTACGGGCTGGCCAGTATGACGGCCGATCCGGCAGGTTCGGTGACATTGCTGAAGAAGTACTTCCGTAATGAGGTAAATACTGACTATATCATGACTGAGCTGAGCATCTCGGTGCCGGCTAAGCTGACCTATTCCACCTATGAACCCACCGTATTGTTCCGCGGAGCTTCCGATCCGACCAACCCGGTAACGGTGAACGGAACCGAGATCAAGACTGACGCAACGGGTATTTCTCCCAGAGCTATAACCTGAAACCCGGGCTAAATACCTTTACCATCGTACATAAGGATAAAACGCTGGTGTATAAGATCACCCGCAATGTGAAGATCTTCCAAAGTGTGGCGCCTACCGGTACCCTGACCGTAGATGGTAATACCGATATCACCTTGACGGCCATGGCTTATGAGGATGCCAAGATCACGGCGGTAGTAAACGGCCAAACGGTGACACTGACCCGCGATAACAGCGAGGACGACAACACCGATAAGGATTCCTTCTATGTGAAGTATACTGGGACTTATCGCACCCCCGCGGCCAGCGGCAGTGTGAAGAACCTGGGGAACATCACCTTTAAGGGCAGCTGGGAAGGAATCGATGAAAACGAGGCGGGCGCCTCCATCAAGGTCAATAAGATCACCGAAGTAGGCAGCGGCAGCCCCATTGTGGTAACAGCAAGCCAGGCGGAAACCTTCCCCACCAGCACGCTGGATGACCTGAGCGACGGCAGCTACTACCCGCTGCCCAAGGGTGCGCTGGATTACACAGTAGGCGATATGATCGTCTTTACCAGTGGCAGTTCCACCTATCGCTATTACAAGCTGGCCAGCGGCTTGCGGGTATATGCGGGGGATATTTCCACTAGCAGCCAGCAGGTGCAGGATGTGGTGGTGAATGGCATGAGCATTACCGCCAATGCCAGCACCACAACGGTGGCACTGAATATGAGCCAGCCCACCAGCTATTCGGTGAGCTATTCCAACGGAGGAATCTCCTTTACCTTCAATTATCTCAAATCCGCCTGCGGAAATCTCTCCAGCCTGACCAAGAATCCGATCTTCTCTTCCGCTACCTGGAGCGGCGATACCCTGACGCTGCGGTTCCGCAAGACCAATGGCATGTGCGGCTATACCGCCAGCTATAATGGCAACACCCTTTCGCTGCAATTCAATAATCCGCCCAGCGGCATAGCGGGGGCCAGAATCGTCATTGACCCTGGCCACGGCGGCACCGATGTGGGTGCTTTGGGATTCTATCCTGGGAAGCATGAGGACTATGTGAATCGGCAGATCGCCACAGAACTGGCGGCTATTCTGCGGAACCGGGGCGCTTCGGTACTGCTCATCGATACCAGTGGCAGCGCCAAGGTGGTACTGCAGACCCGTGTGGCACAGGCTTCTGCCTTTAAGCCGCAGATCTTCCTGAGCGTCCACAGCAATTCCGCCACCAATTCTTCGGCGCGGGGCAGCGAGGCTTACTATTTCTATGATTTCAGCCAGCAGTTCTGCAGTTATATCAATAGCGCCCTGTATAATGCCATGGGCAACTATAACCGCGGTGCCAAGTATGGTCTGTACTATGTAACCCGGACGACCCAATATACCTCGGTGCTGGCGGAATGCGGCTTTATGAGCAATGAGAGCGAATATGTGCAGCTGCTGCAGAACTATTCGCAGATTGCAAGCTCACTGGCCAATGGCATTGGGAACTATATCAACAGCATTTACAGTGGCTATACCGCTACGGGAACAGAAACTGTGGGTAAGGTGAGCCAAGTGCCGGTGAAGGGTGTAACGCTGGATAAGACCACTTTGGAGCTGACAGCAGGTGCGACCGGTCAACTGGTAGCAAAACTGAACCCCGAAGATGCGACTGACCAAAGCGTGACCTGGAGCAGCAGCAATAACGGCGTGGTAACGGTAGATCAGAACGGAAGCCTGAAGCAGTGGCGGCCGGGACGGCAACCATCACCGTGAAGACGACAGACGGTGGCTATACCGCTACTTGTAAGGTAACGGTAAAGCCGGTAGCGGTGACGGAGGTGCAGCTGGACCGGATATCGCTGACCATGAAGGTGGGTGATATGCTGGTGCTGAATGCGACCGTATTGCCCGAAAATGTGACGGATAAAACCGTTACCTGGAGCAGCAGTAATCCGGCAGCGGTAAAAGTAGAAAACGGGAAGTTGACTGCACTGGCGGAAGGCAACGCAACCATTACCGCGAAGTGCGGTGAAAAAGTGCTTTCTGTACTGTAACAGTACAGAAAGCCGAGGTGCTGGCGGAAAGCGTGACCTTGGATCAGACCACCATGGAACTGACGGTAAATGGTACCGGTAAGCTGACCGCGACGGTGAAACCGGATGAAACAACGGTGAAGACCATCCAGTGGAGCAGCAGCGATGAAGCAGTGGCTACGGTGGGCGCTGATGGCACCGTAACGGCCCTGAAAGAAGGTTCGACAGTTATCACGGCGAAGTGCGGCGAAAAGAGCGCCGAATGCACGGTGACCGTGAAGGCAGAAGCGGTGGCGCCAACATCCATTACCATGGAGCCGACAACGCTGAGCCTGACAGTGGGCAAACACATGTCCTAAACGCTACGGTGCTGCCGGAAAACGCAACCAATAAATCCGTGACCTGGAGCAGCAATGCCCCCGATATTGTGGAAGTGACAGCGGGTGGAGCGGTGACGGCAAAAGCAGCCGGGACGGCGACCGTTACCGCGAGGCGGCCAATGGTTTGGCTGACCTGTATTTACGCGTTACGGTAACGGTGGCCGGCGAAAAAACTGAAATAAAAAGCGGGAGACCGGAAAACCGGCCTCCCGCTTTTGCGATTGAAAAGGCCATGCTAATGGGGCGTAACCTTTTTATTTAGCCAAAATAATTGACGGCAAGGATAGCGACGCCGAGAATGACCAAAATGGAACCGGTGACGCGATTGAGTACGATGGGAGAGGCTTTATTGGCAAAAAGCGCCGCCACCTGCGCGAAGACCAATGTGCTGATGACACAGATGATCAGCGCCTCGGTATCCGGCAGCCCGCCAATGGCAAAGTGGCTGACAGAGCCGGTAAGGGCGGTCGCACTCATAATGAAAACGCTGGTGCCGACGGCGGTTTTCAGCTCATAACCCAGCACGGAGGTGAGTACAAGCAGCATCATCATGCCACCGCCGGCGCCCACAAAGCCACAGATGAAACCGACCATAGCGCCGCAGAGGACAGAACGAATAGCTTTTTGTCGGGCGGTGGCGGATTGAAACCGCTGCTTTGGCGCCAGTACCGGCTTGACGATAAACTTGATGCCAAGAAAGAGAGTCATCAGGGTAGAAAAGCTGCCCATGGTAGCTTTGGGGACAATGCTGGCGATGTAGCTGCCCACCAAGTGAAACACAGGACGCTGATCATCATGATAACGCCGTTTTTGATATCGAGGTTTTTATTTTTGCCATAGGTATAGGCGGAAGCAGCGCTGGCCAGGACATCGCTGGCAAGTGCAATGCCAACGGCAAGGTAAGGATCCATGTGCAGAAAGGTGATGAGCATGGGACTGATGACCGCGGCAGCGCTCATCCCGGCAAAGCCGGTACCAAGACCCGCCCCCAAACCGGCCAGGATACAAATTATAATTTTGAACATAGGCGCTCCTATTAAAAAGAATTGATATCATTATAGTCACAGATAGGGGAAAGTCAATGGGCAGCAGTGCATGAATGGAGTAAAGCCTTCATACACTCAAAAGGACAGGGGGTGACAGGATGCGCTATAACAGCAGACGAAGCAGACCGGCCATAAGGTCCCGTATGACAGGAAGAAGCGTGGAACCGCCCCGGCGGGAGGGGCAGGGGTTGGTTTTACTGATGGCGCAGACAGTGCTGTGTGTTGCGGCACTGGCAGTGGTATTTACCATGCAGTATGTAAAGCCGCGGGAATATAAAATACTGGGGGAGTACTATACCGAGATAACGCGGGAGGATGGTGATAAAAAGGATGAGGTGATGCGTCTTTTGGCAACACCAATTACCGCGCAGCAACTGCAGCAGTGGTGGGAAGACTGGCAGCCGCCCAAGCTGGCGGAGGTATTTGCATGGGCGGATGGCCAAACCGCCATGGGCGGGGAGGAGCCAATCTTTCCGCGGAACGCTTCTTACCGAAAGGTAGTAGTGTCGGTACCGGCGGCTTCGCCATTGCCTATGGATGCAGTGATCACCTCTGATTATGGGGAGCGGACACATCCCATCAGCGGGGCTTGGGATTTCCATACCGGGATCGACTTGGCGGCTGCCGCTGGCACGAAAATCTATCCGGTATATGCAGGTGTGGTAACTGCCGTTGGCAGCAATCAAAGCTATGGGAACTATGTCAAGCTGCGGCACAGCGAAAGCCTGGAGACGATATACTGCCACTGCGAAGCGGTACTGTGCAAAGCAGGGGACGAGGTGACGGTGGAAGATGCTATCGCACTGGTGGGCAGTACCGGCGTGTCAACAGGGCCGCACCTGCACCTTAGCGTTTTGACTGAGGGGTATTATGTGGACCCGATGAACCTGTATAGTTGATGAATTTTACGGTTGGAAATGTACGGATAACAGTGAGCTTTCTGTTAGCAGTGGGGCTGTGCGCGGGGACGCTGCTGCCGGGGCATCTGCTGCCGCTGCTGTGGTTAGCGATTCTGCTGCATGAGTGCGGACATTTTATTTACATTGAAGCAGCAGGCAAAAAGATAGGAGTGATCTGTATCTCACTGACCGGGGTACGGGTAAAGCTGGCGGAAGACCGTATGAGCCGGGGGCAGGAGCTGCTGTTGAATCTCAGCGGGCCGGCGGTGAACCTGCTTTTGGGCAGCATAATGCTGACAGAAAAAACAATGCAGTCTATGCGAGCGGCAGCGGTACACTGGGCGGTAGCGGCCGCCACATTGCTGCCGCTGGGCAATAGCGATGGAACGGTGATCGCAGATATTCTGTTGGAATGCTGCTGCGGTAAGCTGACCGTGCAGGTAAGGAGATGGCTGCGCCGGGGGATAGGTGTAGCAGCATTGGCGGGACTTTTGGTATTGGGTGGGGCTTTTGGTTGAAGAGGCACGCCAAATGTGGTATGATAGGGCATATCACATGATAATCGGAGGTCCCTATGATCCCATCTGAGATAGAAAGACTGCTGCCTAAGGTGCAAAAGCCGGCTCGTTACTGCGGCGGCGAGATCAATACCATTATAAAGGATAAAAGCAAAGTGACTACCCGTGTGGCATTTTGCTTCCCCGATCTGTACGAGGTGGGCATGAGCCACCTGGGCATGAAGCTCTTTTATTCTGCCTTTAATAAGCGGGAGGAGATCTGGTGCGAACGAGTCTTTGCCCCGCGGAGGATATGCGCAGTCTGCTGCTGGAAAATAACATGAAGCTGTATGGGTTGGAAAGCTTTGACCCATTAGATGAGTTCGATGTCATCATGTTTACCCTGCAATATGAGCTGTGCTATACTGGTGTGCTGGATATGCTGTACCTTTCCGGCATTCCGCTGCGGCAGAAGGACCGCAAGGGCCTTTCGCACCTGGTAATGGGCGGCGGCCCTGCGCCTGCAACCCGGAACCAATAGCGGATTTCTTCGACCTGTTTTTCCTGGGGGAAGGGGAGGAGGTAGACCTGGAGGTGCTGGACCTGTACGGACAGGCCAAGAGGGAGGGCTGGAGCAGGGAACGGTTCCTGCAAAAAGCCGCACAGATCGAGGGCGGTATATGTGCCCTCTCTCTATGATATCACCTACAATGAGGACGGTACTGTGGCGGCGATCACGCCCAAAAACGGTGCGCCCGCCACCATCAAAAAGCGTATTATGCCGGATTTTGATCAGGCTGATTTCCCGGAAAACTTTGTGGTACCGTTCATCGACGTAGTGCATGACCGTGCCGTGACCGAGGTGCTGCGGGGCTGTATTCGCGGGTGCCGTTTTTGCCAAGCGGGTTATATTTACCGCCCCTATCGCGAACGCAGTGTCGATGTGATCAACCGTCAGGCTTATGATCTGTGCCATAACTGCGGCTATGATGAGGTTTCGCTTTCTTCGCTTTCTACCAGTGATCACAGCCATCTTGCCGACCTAATGGAAAAGATGCTGGTGTGGGCGGAACCGGAGCATGTTGATCTTTCGCTGCCCTCGCTGCGGATCGACAGCATGACCCCGCACCTGCTGGAGCTGGTGCAGCGGGTGCGCAAAAGCGGTCTGACCTTTGCCCCGGAGGCGGGGAGCCAGCGCCTGCGGGATGCTATCAATAAAAATATTACCGAGCAGGAAGTGTTGGATACCTGCCGTATGAGCTTTGAAAGCGGCTATACGGCGGTAAAGCTGTACTTTATGATGGGTCTGCCCACCGAAACCGAGGAAGATGTCAAGGCCATCATAGAGCTGGCGCAAAAGGTAGTGGATCTCTTCTACAGCCTGCCCAATAGGCCGAAGGGCAAGGGCGTCACCGTCAATATCAGTGTGGCATGCTTTGTGCCGAAGCCCTTTACCCCGTTTGAATTTGAGCCGCAGGATACCCCTGAGCAGTTCGTGGCCAAACAGAAGCTGCTTTTGGAGACGGTTTCCAGCCGAAAGATCTCCATCAGCTACCACGATAGCGGGACAAGCCGCATTGAGGCAATTCTGGCACGCGGGGACCGCCGCCTGGCCGATGTGGTGGAAGCGGTATGGCAGGAGGGCGGCCGCTTGGAGGGCTGGGAAGATCACTTCTCCCCGGCACGCTGGTACGCGGCCATGGAGCAGGCAGGGCTTTCACCCGATTTTTATGCCACCCGCAAGAGGGAGTACGATGAGCTGATGCCGTGGGATCACCTGGATTACTTTGTGTCCAAGGAGTTTTTGATCCGGGAGAACCGGCTGACCCACGAAAGCAAAACGACCCCCAACTGCCGGGAACGCTGCAGCGGCTGCGGGGTCAGCAAAGAATTGAATGAGAAAGGGGTGACCTGCAGTGAAAACTGTCCGTGTATTCTTCGCTAAGGAGGGACGGCTGAAGTACATTTCCCACCTGGATGTGACGCGCTGTCTGGCGCGGGTATTCAAACGCAGCAGGCTGCCTATTTGGTATACGCAGGGCTTCAATCCCCATGCCTACTTAACCTTCGCGCTGCCGCTGCCGCTGGGGGTGGAAAGCTGCTGCGAATCCTTTGACTTCCGTCTGACCGAAGAAGTAAGCTGCGAGGAAGTAACAGACCGTTTGAATGCGGTGCTGCCCGATGATCTGCGGGTATTGCGCGCGGCGGCTCCGGTCATGGAACCGAGCGCGATCTGCTGGGCGGATTACCGACTGACCTTCCGGGATGATGCTCCCGCAGCGGAGGAAGCATTCGACTGCCTGCTGGCAGCAGAGTACCTGATGGTTACCAAGAAAACCAAAAAAGGCGACCAGCAGATCGACCTAAAAGAAAAGATGACTGTGTTGCATACCGACAAAAAGCCGGGGGAGATGGTATTGTCTGTCCGTCTGCCGGCAGGCGGTACGGTAAACTGGAGCCCTATGCTGGTGACCGGTGCCTATAATGAGCTGCTGAGCCGGGAGCCCTATTGGACCGGGCTGGAGCGCACTGCGATACTCACCGAAGATTTTTCAGATTTCTGTTAAGTTTTGCTTGCATTCGTACTTGCATTGTGTTATTATAATACGGCATGAGAACTGCGATCGGTCCATCCGGCGCAGGTTTTGATGTTGGCCGCAGGGCCAAACATTAAACTGAACAGTCCGCTGCCCGGCCAATGGAGCCCAGAGGTAAGAATGTTTGGATATTTTAAGGAGGATAAAATCCATGGACGCACTGAAACTGATGTCCGAGAGTTGCCTGAAGAAGGATCTGCCTGTTGTTAATGTCGGTGATACCGTACGCGTGCAGGTTCGCATTCAAGAAGGTAACCGTGAGCGTCTGCAGGCCTTTGAGGGCACTGTAATCGCCAAGAAGCACGGTGGTATCGCTGAGACCTTTACCGTTCGCCGTCTTTCTCACGGCTGCGGCGTCGAGAGAGTTTTCCCCATCCACAGCCCGAAGGTTGCCAGCGTTGAGTTGGTTCGTAAGGGTCGTGTACGCCGCGGCAAGCTGTATTATCTGCGCGGCAGAGTGGGCAAGGCTGCCAAGGTCAAAGAAGTACTGGGCTAATTTTTCCACAAAAGGCGAGAGGACACTGTATGGTTGTCCTCTTTTGCTTTTATATAGGGGAATTGCCAAAGAAAGAATGGGAGAAGAAATATGTCAGAAACAATGTCAGTCCAGTGGTTCCCTGGGCACATGGCAAAAACCCGCCGCATTATGGCCAGCAACCTAAAGCTGGTGGATATTGTGGTGGAGCTTTGTGACGCACGTATCCCGCAAAGCAGCCGGAACCCGGAAATAGATAAAATAGTGGGCAAAAAGCCCCGCCTGATGCTGCTGAACAAGGCGGACTGCGCCGATGCCGCCGCCACCGAACAGTGGCTGACCTATTACCGCAAAAAAGGGATCCCGGCCATGGCCTGTGATTGCCGCAGCGGCCGCGGGGTAAAGAACCTGCTGCCCGCCGTACGGGAGGTGCTGGCGGATAAAATAGCCGCCTGGAATGAAAAGGGCATGGTGGGCCGTCCCATCCGTATGATGATCGTCGGCATCCCGAATGTGGGCAAGTCCTCGCTCATTAACCGGCTTTCCGGTACCCGCAGCGCCAAGGTGGAGGACCGCCCTGGCGTGACACGCGGGAAGCAGTGGGTCTCGCTGGAGGACGGTGTGGAACTTTTGGATATGCCGGGCGTACTGTGGCCGAAGTTTGAAGATAAGGTAGCGGGTGAGCGGCTGGCCTTTATCGGCTCGGTCAAGGATCAGATCCTGGATATCGAGTACCTGGCCATGCGCCTTTTGGATACCCTGCGTCCCACCTACACGGCGGCGCTGGCGGAACGCTATAAGCTGGACGCCGAAGCCATCGCCGAAATGGAAAGCTACGAGCTGCTGGAGCGCATCGCCCGCAAGCGGGGGATGCTCATTTCCGGCGGGGAAGCGAACACCGAGCGTGCCGCCATCATGCTGTTGGATGAATTCCGCAGCGGCGCCATCGGGCGTATTACATTGGAGAGGGTCCCGCAATGACCGATAACCGTTTTTTGTGGGAATACGATGAAGCCCTGGGCTTTGATGGGCTGTGCGGCATCGATGAGGTGGGGCGCGGCCCGCTGGCCGGGCCGGTTTGCGCTGCCTGTGTGGTACTGCCGCAGGGACTCATTCTGCCTGCACTCAATGACTCCAAAAAGATGACCGAAAAGCGCAGGGAGGAAACCTATGCGCTGCTGACCGGCTGCCTGGAGGTCTTCTACGGCATCGGCTTTGCCACCCAACAGGAGATCGACGACATCAACATTTTGCAGGCGACTTTTTTGGCGATGCGCCGTGCCTATGGGGAACTGCTGCAAAAGCTGCCGGAGGAAAAACGCCCCCGCTTGGCGCTGGTGGATGGAAACCGAGATCCCGGCTTGCCGCTGCCCACACAGCTGGTGGTCAAGGGCGACGGCACCAGTGCACACATCGCGGCGGCCTCTGTCCTGGCCAAGGTGACCCGTGACCACCTGATGACCGAATATGCCAGGGAGTATCCAGGCTATGGCTGGGAAAAGAATAAGGGCTACGGCTCCAAGGAGCACTATGAGGGTATCGCCAAATACGGCATTACCCCGCTGCACCGCAAGAGTTTCCTGAAAAACCTGACGGAGAAGCACCATGACGGATAAAAAGAAATTAGGCGACCGCGGGGAGGACTACACCGCACGGTATCTGGAAAAGCAGGGCTTTCATATTGTGGAGAGGAACTGGCACAGCCGCTTTGGGGAAATTGATATTATAGCGGAAAATGAGGAGTATCTGCTCTTTGTGGAGGTAAAGACCCGGAGAGCAGGCAGCATGGTGCCAGGGGAAGCTGCTGTTACCGCACAGAAGCAGCAAAAGTTGCGGTTCACGGCAGAAAGCTACCTGTTGGAACATCCCACCGATCACCAGCCACGATTTGATGTAGCGGCGTTAATCGTTGAAGGCGACAAGCTGTTGGACTTTACATACTACAAATCCGCTTTTTAATGAGGAGAATCGATGAATTTCTTTGACCTGCATTGCGATACCGCCACCGAAGCCATGAAAATCCACGCCGGGCTGTATGGAAGCGGCCTGCAGCTGGATTTGGACCGGTGGCAGGGCGGCAGTCTGTGCCAAAGCTATGCGGTATTCATTCCGGATACCCTGCGTGGGGAACCGGCGTGGCAGTATTTTGTGCGGTGCAGTACTTACTGGAAGGAGAAAATAGCTGAAACAGGGAAGATGACCCTGCTGGACCACCCGGCGGAAGCCGAGGGCTGTTGGAAAAAGGGCGGGAATGCCTGCTTCCTTGCGGTGGAAGGCGGAGCAGTGCTGGCTGGCCGGCTGGAGCATGTGCAGGCCCTTGCCGGACACGGGGTACGGATGTTGACTCTGACCTGGAACGGGGAAAACGAGCTGGCCGGCGGCGCCGCTGTTACTGGTGGGTTAAAGCCCTTTGGCCAGGAAGCCCTGCGGGAGTTGGAGCGCTGCGATATTGTGGCAGATGTATCCCACCTCAATGATGAAAGCTTTTGGAATGTGATAAAAGCCGCCCGGCGGCCGCTGGCGGCCACCCACAGCAACAGTCGGAAGATATGTAATGTTCCCCGCAACTTGACCGATGACCAGTTCCGCTGCCTTGCACAGCAGGGCGGCCTGGTGGGGCTCAATTTCTTCACCGGCTTCCTGCGGGAAGATGCGAAAAGCGCCCGCCTGGAGGATATCCTGCGGCACGCCGAGCATTTTCTCAATTTGGGTGGGGAAGATGTTTTGGCCCTTGGCTCCGATTTTGATGGTGCCGATATGCCCCATGACCTGCCGGATTGCGGTGCGCTGCCCCAGCTGGCACAACGGCTGCGGGAAGCCTTCGGGTTCACATTAACAGAGAAAATATGTTACAAAAACGCACTTGATTTTTGGCGGCGATATGATGCAAAATAAAACCGTGCAGAGCACATGGCTCTGCACGGCGGCTGTGGTAGATCGAATCAGCCCTTGCGGTAGGTATCGCAGGCGGCGTCATCAGCGTGGTCGCATGCCACGGTAATGCTCTCGGCGGTGCAGTGGCAGGCCTTATCATTGTGAACACAGTCTTTCACATCGCATTTGATACCGGGAATGCAGCTGCAATCGGTAGGACGGCTAAAATCGCTCATAATACATATTCTCCTTTATGGTTAGTTCCCTTGGGCGGGACAGCAGTATTATGGGCGCAAACGACTTTGAATATTCGGGGAACAGGGGGCGGGCTATGTCCATTTTTGCCATCGGCGATCCACATCTTTCGCTGGGCTGCAATAAGGAAATGAATATCTTTGCCGGCTGGCATGATTATGTGCAGCGGCTGGAGCAGAACTGGCTGGAGTGGATCAGTTCGGAGGACACCGTGATATTGGCGGGAGATATCTCCTGGGCCATGAATATAGAGGATACTTTGGACGATTTTACCTTTCTGCATCGCCTGCCGGGGGAAAAGTACCTGATGAAGGGCAATCACGATTATTGGTGGACCACGCTTTCCTCCATGCAGCGCTTTTTGGATAAGAATGGATTAAATACCCTGCATTTTCTCCATAATAACGCGGTGACGGTGGAGGGCGTTTCTCTCTGCGGCAGCCGCGGATGGATGTTTGAGGAAGGGGAGCGAGCCGAGGGCAGCATCACCGCCCGGGAGCTGGGCCGTATCCGGCGCTCTTTGGCGGCCGCCCCGCCGGAAAATGAGAAGATCCTGTTCCTGCATTATCCGCCGATCTTTGGCCAACAGGTCATCCCGGAGTTCTTCGATGCTATGAAAGAATACGGCGTCAAGCAGTGCTTTTACGGCCATTTGCACGGCGGAGCCATCCCATTGGCCTACCAGGGGGAATTTTTTGGAGTGGATTGCCGGTTGATCTCGGCAGATTATCTTAAATTTTGCCCCATAAAGATACGATAATTACCGAAAAACAGTGGCAATTTAGTTTGCTATGTGCTATAATCAATAAGATTTACTGGAATCTAAAATTTTGCTGGAGGACATCATAAATGAAACTGAACGAAACCCAAAAAGTGGACACCAACCTGTACGAACTGAATATCACCGTGGATGGCGAGCAGTATGCTAAGGCGCTGGATGCTTCTTTCAAGAAGAACGCTGCCAAGCTCAATATCCCCGGTTTCCGTAAGGGCAAGGCTCCCAAGAGCATCGTTTACAAGATGGTAGGCGAGAGCTATTTCTACGAGGATGCCATCAATTCCAGCTACGGCGAAGCCTATGAAGAGGCCCTCAAGGAGTCCGGCCTGGAGGCGGTCGCTTATCCAGAAGTGGAGCTGAAGGATGTTGACGGCACCCATTATACCTTTGTCGCCAAGGTTACTGTTAAGCCTGAGGTTACCCTGGGCGAGTACAAGGGCCTGAAGGCCGAGCGCGAGAGCGACAAAGTGACCGATGCCGATGTAGAGACCGAGCTGAACGCCATGGCCGATCGCAATGCCCGCATGGGTGAAGCCCCCGAGGGCGCTAAGGCCGAGATGGGCGATACCGCCGTTATCGATTACGAAGGCTTTGTCGGCGATGTTGCTTTTGAGGGCGGTAAGGGCGAGGACCACCCCCTGTCCCTTGGCTCCGGCCAGTTTATCCCCGGCTTTGAGGAGGGTGTAGTCGGCCATAAGGTCGGCGAGAGCTTTGATGTCAATGTAACCTTCCCCACCGAGTACCACAGCGAAGAGCTGGCTGGTAAGGACGCCACCTTCAAAGTAACCATCAAGGAGCTCAAGCGCAAGGAGCTGCCCACCCTGGACGACGAGTTCGCCAAGGATGTCAGCGAGTTTGATACCCTGGAAGAGCTGAAGAAGGATCTGACCGAAAAGATGGCCGCTGAAAAGAAGGACCAGGCCGACAGCAAGATGGAAAACGATCTGCTGGAGCAGGCCGTCAAGAACATGACCGTGGAGATCCCCACTGTGATGTTTGAAAACAAGGCCCAGGATATGGTTGAAGAGTTCGGCTACCGTCTGCAGACCCAGGGCATGAACATGGATATGTATATGAAGTACACCGGTACCACCCCAGAGGCACTGACCGCTCAGTTTATGCCCCAGGCCGAGGCCCAGGTGCGTACCACCCTGCTGCTGGAGAAGATCGCTGAGGTGGAGAATATCGAGATCACAGAAGAGGATATTAACGGCGAGTACGACCGTATGGTCAAGGATTACGGCATGGAACTCGATAAGGTCAAGTCCATCGTTCCCGTAGAGGAGATCAAGCGTCAGCTCACCATCCAGAAGGCCGCCAAGGTTATCACCGATAGCGCCGTAGTGACCCAGCTGTAATCTCCTTTGGCAAATTCCCAGTGCTACATACCATAAACGGAGGTGTATGAAAAAATGAGTTTGGTACCAATGGTAATAGAACAGACCAACCGCGGGGAGCGCAGTTATGATATCTTTTCCCGCCTGCTCAATGACCGCATCGTTATGCTCTGTGAGGAGGTAAACGATGCCACAGCCAGTCTGGTGGTAGCGCAGCTTTTGTTCCTGGAGGGCCAGGATCCCGAAAAGGATATCCACCTGTATATCAATAGCCCCGGCGGTTCCATTTCCGCCGGTAGCGCCTGGCGCTGCCCAATAGCGAGATCATGATTCACCAGCCGCTGCTGGGCGGGCTGCAGGGTCAGGCCACCGATATCAAGATCCATGCTGACCGCATCATCAAGATCAAGGAAAATCTGAACCGCATTATGGCGGAGCGCTGCCATAAGCCGCTGGAGCAGGTGATGCAGGATACCGAGCGGGATAACTTCATGTCCGCCCAGGAAGCCTGTGACTATGGCCTAATCGACCGTGTCATTGCCCACAGAGAATAAAAGGAGTCCATAATAGCATGGCAAACGATGAGAACAAAAAAATGATGCGCTGCTCCTTTTGTGGCAAACCGCAGGATCGGGTAGCGCGTCTGATCGCCGGCCCGGGCGTATGCATCTGCAATGAATGTGTAGAGATCTGCCGTGCGGTGCTGGAGGATGAGGAAGTTCCGGCCCCCCGGCCCGTAAGAAACGAGCCGCAGGGAGAAGAGCTGAATGTCCCCCGGCCCAAGGAGATCAAAGCTTTCCTGGATGAGTATGTCATCGGGCAGGATGCCGCCAAGCGCGCGCTTTCGGTGGCGGTATATAATCACTATAAGCGTATCTGCTGCGGCGATGGCGATGATGTAGAGCTTGGCAAGAGCAATATTCTGCTGCTGGGTCCCACGGGCGTTGGTAAAACCATGCTGGCGCAGACTCTAGCCAAGGTGCTGGGCGTCCCCTTTGCCATTGCGGATGCCACCACCCTGACCGAAGCCGGTTATGTTGGCGAGGATGTGGAAAACATCCTGCTGCGCCTTTTGCAGGCTGCGGATTTCGATGTGGCCCGGGCCGAGCGCGGCATTATTTACATTGATGAGATCGACAAGATCGCCCGCAAGAGCGAAAATCCCTCCATTACCCGCGATGTCAGCGGCGAGGGCGTTCAGCAGGCACTGCTTAAGATCCTGGAAGGCACCATCTCCAATGTTCCCCCGCAGGGCGGCCGCAAGCACCCCCAGCAGGAGTTCATCCAGGTGGATACCTCCAATATTCTGTTCATTTGCGGCGGCGCGTTCGATGGTCTGGAAAAGATCATCAGCCACCGTACCGATAAGTCCTCCCTTGGCTTCGGCGGCACGGTAAAATCCAAAGCCGAGGTGGAAGAGCAGGGCATTTACCGCCAGGTGGAGCCCCATGACCTGGTTAAATACGGCCTGATCCCCGAGTTAGTGGGCCGTATTCCGGTCATCGCTTCGCTGGATGCGTTGGATGAGGAAGCGCTGGTTCGTATCCTGCGGGAGCCTAAAAACGCCCTCATCAAGCAATACAAAAAGCTGTTTGAGATGGATAATATCCAAATCGATTTCGAAGAGGATGCGCTGCGTGCTATCGCCAAAAAGGCAATCGAGCGTAAAACCGGTGCGCGTGGTCTGCGCGGCATCATGGAAGAGCTTTTGGGCAATCTGATGTTTGAAGCGCCTTCCGATGGCACCGTGGCCCATATCGTCATCACGGCGGATATGGTAAACGGTTTGGGGGATGCCATGATCATGCGTGACCCCATGAAGCAGCCCACCCGCCTGCAGCTGCGTCTGCCCGGCACACCGGCACAGAAGCGCCGCCGCGGTGCTGTTTCTTAAATAACATCCGGCTGCATATCCTTGCCCGTGGGGCAGGGAAATGCACCCATGGGATATGACATGAATCGGGGGCTGTACGGGGTCGCGTGATCCCATACCGTCCCTTTATTCAATCGTAACCCTACTTTTATGACCATAGTGAAGGGAGGCAAAAGCTATGGAGAAAAACACAAAAAATACTGAGATGAAGCCGGTTCGGGTACCGGTATTGGCGCTGCGCGGGCTGGTTCTGTTCCCGCATATGGTGCTGCACTTTGATGTAGGCCGGGAAAAATCGCTGCACGCTTTGAACATGGCGATGAACGGTGACCGCAAGATTTTCCTAGTGGCCCAGATCGATCAAAATGAAGAAAATCCGTCGATGGACGGTTTGTATAAAGTAGGCACAGTGGCGGAGATCCGTCAAATCGTGCGTTCGCAGGGAGAATCACTGCGTGTATTGGTGGAAGGCTGCTACCGCGGCAAGCTCATCGATATGTTTGAGGAAGACCACACCTCGGTCGGTGAGATCCTGCCGTATCCCGCGGCCGGCCGCATTGCGGGCCGCCCTTTCAGTGATGCGCTGGTTCGCACTGTCAAGGACCTCTTCGATGAGTATATCAGCCTGGCGCCCCGGATGCCTAAAGAGATCGTGGATAATATCCTCGATTGTGATGATCCGGCGCTCATTGCAGAATACATAGCGGGGAACATCCCCTTTGAGGTACAGGATAAGCAGCGTCTGCTGGAGCAGAACAGTGCCCGCCGCCGGCTGGAGATCATCGCCCAGCTGCTGGAATCCGAAAATGAGATTTTGGCGCTGGAGGCCGACATCCAGGACCGCGTTAAAGAGGCCATGGACAAAAACCAGCGGGACTACTACCTGCGGGAACAGCTCCGTGTCATCAATGAGGAGCTGGGCGAAGGCGATATGGGCTTCGAGGAGCCGGATGAATTCCGGGAAAAGATCCGCGCCCTGTTGACCACCGATGAAAACAAGGAAAAACTCCTCAAAGAGGTCAGCCATCTGGAAAAAATGCCCCCCAATTCGCAGGAAGCGGCGGTTATCCGCGGCTATCTGGAAACCTGCTTGGAGCTGCCCTGGGGCTGCTATACCAAAGATGTGATAGATCTCAAAAAGGCTGCCAAGCTCCTCGATAAGGAGCACTACGGCCTCAAGAAGATCAAGGAGCGTGTACTGGAAGCTCTGGCTGTTCGGGCGCTGGCGCCGGATATCAATGGCCAGATCCTCTGCTTTGTGGGTCCTCCCGGCGTGGGCAAAACCTCCATCGTGCGCAGTATCGCGCAGACGATGGGACGCCGCTATGCTCGTATCGCGTTGGGCGGTATCAAAGATGAATCCGAGATCCGCGGTCATCGGAAAACTTATGTAGGCAGTATGCCCGGTCGTATCATCAATGCCATCAAGCAGGCCGGCAGCGCCAATCCCGTGCTGCTGCTGGATGAGGTAGATAAGCTCAGCAATGATTACCGCGGCGATCCTTCCTCCGCCTTGTTGGAGGTACTGGATTCCGAGCAGAACTGCACCTTCCGGGATCATTATATCGAGATGCCGTTCGACCTTTCCCATGTGTTCTTCATCGCCACGGCCAATGACCGCAGTGCCATTCCGCCCGCCCTGCTGGACCGCATGGAGGTCATCGAGCTGCCAAGCTACACCCGGGAAGAAAAGTTCCAAATCGCCAAACGCCATCTGCTGCCCAAGCAGCGGGAACGCCACGGCCTTTCCGTCGGGCAGATTGCCGTGACCGATGGCGCCATCTATGATATCATCGATCACTATACCCGGGAAGCCGGTGTGCGTACCCTGGAGCGCCGTCTGGCTGCCCTTTGCCGCAAGGTCGCTGCCAAGGTGGTATCCGGCGAAGCCACCGAAAAGGTTACCATTAAGGCCGCTGACCTGCCCGATTACCTGGGCCCCCGCTACATCACCGAGGATATCGTCCCCAAGGAGGACAGCATCGGCCTTGTCAATGGGTTGGCCTGGACTGCCGTGGGCGGCGAGCTCCTCCAGGTGGAAACCGCGGTCGTCCCCGGTACCGGCAAGACCATCACCACCGGCTCGCTGGGCAATGTGATGAAGGAATCGGTAACGGCTGCCATCACCTACATCCGTTCTGTCGCGGAGCATTACGAGATCGAAAACACCTTCTACAAGGATAAGGATATCCACATCCATTTCCCGGAGGGCGCGGTCCCCAAGGATGGCCCCTCCGCCGGTATCACCACCTGCACGGCGCTCATTTCGGCACTGGGCAATATCCCCGTTCGGCACGATGTCGCTATGACCGGCGAGATCACGCTGCGGGGCCGGGTACTTGCCATCGGCGGCCTGCGGGAAAAGAGCATGGCAGCCTACAAAAACGGCATCAAGACCGTCATTATCCCGGCCGCCAATGAACCGGACCTTGCCGAAATTGATGATGTCGTTAAAAAAGCCATTCATTTTGTGCCGGTCCACACCATGGAAGAGGTGCTGGAACAGGCACTGGTACAGCTGCCCGGTGGTGTCAAAAAGCGCGGCTACCACGCCGCGGCCGCCGAGCACAAGGAAGCATCCTCGGCGGTGCTGTGCCGTTGAGTAAAAGAAAGGGGAGGACGCCAACATGAACTTTCATCTGGTGAAATATGAGATGAGCTGCGGCCTGGCCAACCAGCTGCCGCAAAGCACTCTGCCGGAGGTCGTCTTTGCGGGGCGCAGCAATGTGGGCAAGTCCTCCCTTATCAATAAGATCTTCAACCAAAAGCAGCTGGCGCGTGTCAGCGCCACCCCCGGCAAAACCGCCACCATCAACTTTTTCCGCTGCGGCGATGTTGCCCGCTTTGCAGATCTGCCCGGCTACGGTTATGCCAAGGTCAGCGATAGCGAACGCCGCCGCTGGTCCGGCCTCATCGAGGGCTACTTTCATCAGGACCGGGACATTCGGCTGGTCTGTCTCTTCTTGATATCCGCCACGCCCCCAGCGCTGACGACCTGACCATGCTGGATTTCCTTATTGATAGCGAACTGCCCTTTGCGGTGGTGCTTACCAAGACCGATAAGCTGACCAACAATCAGCTTCGGACCCGGCTGGAGGAGATCCGTACCGAGATTCCCTGCGGCGATCAAGTCACGCTGTTCCCGGTGTCCTCCATGAACGGCCGGGGGATAGAGGAGCTGCGGAAGACCATCGAAAGCGTAGTGGAAAGCGAATAACCCTTACACACAAGAATTTCAGGCGAAACCAGGTGTTTCGCCTGTTTTCTTTTGCAAATACGGTTGACTTTTGCAGAGAGTGGATTATAATAAACAGGTATGTATAAGTGGGAAAAGTGGGAAAAGTGGGAAGAAAGGAGCGCCATTATGCCAAAGGGAAAGCACATTCTCGGCGGTATGCCAAAGGGTAAGCATATCTTTGGTACGGTAAGGATCGGCGATAAAGGCCAGATCGTGATCCCCAAGGAAGCCCGGCAGGTTTTTGGACTCAGCCCCGGGGATAGCCTGCTGGTGTTGGGCGATGAGGAAAACGGCATTGTTCTGGCCCGGGCCGAGGTGCTGAATCATGTCGCCATGGAGATACTAGGCAAAGTCAATTCGCCCCAAAAGGATGAAAGAGAATAAGGAGTAACAACAATGGATACACAGAAGATTTATCACGAAATGGGCATCAGCAGTGCGGTGCTGGCGTTTTGCTGCTCTGCGGAAGAGAAGCTCAAGCCCCGCTTTGCCGCGATCGATGCCATCGCGGAATACAACCAGGCCAAGGTCGTGGCCGCCATGCAGAAAAACCGTGTCAGCGCGGAGTGCTTTGCGACCTCTACCGGCTATGGCTATAATGATATCGGCCGTGAAGCGTTGGAAAAAGTCTATGCCGATACCTTCCACACCGAAGCCGCATTGGTCCGTCCGCAGATCACCTGCGGCACCCATGCGCTGGCGCTGGCGCTGGCCGCCAATCTCCGCCCCGGCGATGAGCTTTACTCTCCGGTCGGCCGTCCCTACGATACTCTCGAGGAAGTCATCGGCATCCGCCCCTGCAAGGGCTCACTGGCCGAGTTCGGCATCACCTACCGGGAGACCGAACTGCTGCCGGATGGCACCTTCGATTATGAAAATATCCGTAAATCAATCAACGAAAAAACCAAGCTGGTCACCATCCAGCGCTCCAAGGGCTACGCCACCCGCCCCACCTTCTCGGTCCAGCAGATCGGCGAGCTGATCCGCTTTGTCAAGGAACTCAAGCCCGGCGTCATCTGCATGGTGGATAACTGCTACGGCGAGTTCACCGAGATCATCGAACCCAGCGATGTCGGCGCCGATATGATCGTCGGTTCCCTCATCAAAAATCCCGGCGGCGGCCTGGCTCCCACCGGCGGCTATATCTGCGGCACCCAGGAGTGCGTCGATCAGTGCGCCTACCGCCTGACTGCCCCCGGCCTGGGCGCGGAGCTGGGCGCCACCCTTGGACTGATGCAGTCCTTCTTCCAGGGCTTCTTCCTGGCGCCCACTGTCACCTCCTCCGCAGTAAAGGGAGCGATCTTCGCCGCTGGTGTGTACGAAAAACTTGGCTACCGCTGCGTGCCTTCCTCCGCCGAGACTCGTCACGATATCATTCAGGCCATCGAGCTGCGCAGCAAGGAGGCCATGGTTGCCTTCTGTAAGGGCGTGCAGAGCGCTGCCCCGGTGGATAGCTATGTCACCCCGGAGCCGTACCCCATGCCCGGCTACGATTCCGAGGTCATCATGGCTGCTGGCGCCTTTGTGCAGGGTTCCTCCATAGAACTTTCCGCCGATGGTCCCATCCGTGAGCCGTATGCCATCTATTATCAGGGCGGCCTTACCTGGGCTCATGCCAAATTGGGCATTCTTATGTCGCTGCAAAAAATGTGTGATGCCGGTCTGATCACCCTGCCGGAAGCATAATGGAGGAGAAACTATGAAACAAAAACTGAAAAACCTTTGGAATTACTTTACCACCTACGAAAAGATTTGGTTCATCAGCATCACGGTGCTGGCCTTTGTGTTCGCTATCATCTTCCCGGAGGAGGACTTCGGCGGTGTCAACGGCAAGGTCATCATGGCGCTGTATTTGCTGGATATTTTCCTCAATATTACCTGTGAGCTGCTCATTTCCAAGCAGAGCAAGTGGAATTTCATTGTTTCACTGGGCGTGGAGATCACCGAGATCCTTATCTGCGTGGTGCTTTCCTACCGCTTCGCCACTATGGCCACCACGCTGTTCTTCTGGATCCCCATTGATATCATCAGCTTTATCAATTGGAACCGTCACAAGGACCGGGAGCAGGAAGAACTCACCGAGGTCCGCCGCCTGACGGGAAAGCAGGAGGTTCTTGTACTCACCGGCATTGTTCTGTGGACGGTGGTGGTAGGCTATTTCCTCACCACGCTGGAGATCGAGGGCCTGCTTTCCTCCACGCCTACACTGGAAACCATCGTCTGCTACCTGGATGCCTGCGCCAGTGCGGTCGGCATCGCCAATGGTGTGTTCATCCTGCTGCGTTACCGTGAACAGTGGATCGCCTGGTATATCTGCGCTCTGCTGGAGGCTGCCATCAATATCATCTCCGGCCAGTGGGTGCTGCTGGTGCTCAAGGCGGGCTACCTCACCAATACCACCTACGGCTACATCAAGTGGACGCAGTACATCAAGGCCCACCCCAAACAGCCTGCGGCACTGGAACCGGACCGGGCCGATAACCTTGTTTAAGTTTTTTCCTATCTATACGCGTACGCGCGCTACATACGCGTGCGTGTGTGCGCATAATATAGGGTCACACGGTTGTGCATGGGTTGTATGCGCTTAGCGCGCCTAAGACAAGGTTGGTTTTTTCATCACAGCCGGAAAAAAATTCCCACCCCCCGTTTTTCCCTTGGGAAAGGCGGGGGATCATTCTGTCAAAAATTTTTTTCAGAAAAGGGCTTGACATTTCCCGAAAAATTTGTACGATAGAACATACTTGCAAAAAAAGAGGAGGAAATTATGCGAAATAAGCTCTTTGGGAGCCGGGAGTTCTACCATCGGGTGCTGGCTATCAGTGTGCCGATCATGGTGCAGAATGCAATTACAAATTTTGTAAGCCTACTGGATAATGTTATGATCGGCCGGGTAGGCACTGTGGAAATGTCCGGTGTAGCCATTGCCAATCAGCTGCTGTTTGTTTTTAATATGCTGGTTTTCGGCGCCATAGCCGGTGCCGGCATTTTCGGTGCGCAGTTTTTTGGCAACCGGGATATGGACGGTGTCCGCTATACCCTCCGCTTTAAGCTCATGATCTGTCTGGTTTTGGCCGCAGCCTGCATCGGTATCTTTACCGCCTTCGGCCCCCAGCTCATCAATCTCTACCTGAAAGGCGAGGGCGCCGTGGAAGATGCCGAAGCCTCCCTGCGCTATGGCTTGCAGTACATCAAGGTGATGTACATCGGGATGCTGCCCTATGCCATTACGCAGGCCTACGCGGGCACGCTGCGAGAAACTGGGGAAACCCTGCTGCCTATGAAAGCGGGCATTGTGGCGGTGCTGGTCAACCTTACCTTCAACTATATCTTGATTTTTGGCCACTTTGGGGCCCCGCGCATGGGGGTAGTGGGTGCTGCCATTGCTACCGTGCTTTCCCGCTTTGTGGAACTGGCCATAGTAGTAAGCTGGGCCCACCGGCACGCCGTGCGGTTCCCGTATATTACCGGGCTGTACCGTTCGCTGCATATTCCCGGCCGCCTGTTCCGGGATATTCTGCGGAGAGGGACCCCCCTGCTGGTGAATGAGGGCCTGTGGGCCGCCGGTATGGCCATGCTGAATCAGTGCTACTCCCTGCGGAGCCTGGATGTGGTAGCGGCCACCAACATAAGCAGCACCATATGGAACCTGTTTGCCTGCGTTTACCTGGCGCTGGGCAGTGCCATCAGCATTATGGTGGGGCAGGAGCTGGGTGCCGGGGACTTTGAGAAGGCAAAGGTGACAGCCCGGCAGACGACAGCCTTTTCGGTGGCAATTTCTATTGGCGTGGGGCTGCTGATGGCCTTTGTGGGGACCTACTTCCCGCTGATCTACCGCACCACCGACACCGTCCGGCATCTGGCCACCAATTTCATCCGCATCGGCGCCTGCCTGATGCCCTTTACCGCCATGACCAATGCCCTGTACTTTACCCTGCGGGCCGGCGGCAAAACGATGGTCACCTTCCTGTTCGACAGCGCTTTTGTGTGGCTGATCAATATTCCGGTAGCTTATGTGCTTAGCCGGTATACGGCCATGCCCATTCTGCTGCTGTATGCCTGCTGCCAAAGCCTGGAAATCATCAAGTGCATCATCGGCACCGTGATGGTGAAGAAGGGGATTTGGATCAATAACATCGTAGCGGATAAAAAGGGCGAGGTATAGCCCATAGTCTATGATTCCCCGGAGCAGAGATGCTCCGGGGAGTTTTTTCATTAGGGTGGATTTGATTTTCTTTTTACATATGCGGCGTTTTGCTTTTTACACAGCGGCAGTAAGATGAAGACGCTGAAGGAAATAAAGAACATGAAAAAAAAGAAAGGAAACACGACTATGAAAAAGTACATTGCAATTCTTATGGCGATCGCCTGTGCCGCCGCCCTACTGCTGACCGGCTGCGGACAGAACAATGATCCTCAGCCCGATCCTCAGCCTTCCGGGCTGACCGGCTCGGTTGCCACTGATGGCTCTACCTCGATGCAGAAGGTCATCAATACATTGGGCGAAGCCTTTATGAATGAAAACAAGGGTATCACCTTTACATACAATCCCACCGGTTCCGGCTCCGGCATCAAGGCCGTACAGGAAGGCCGCTGTGATATTGGTCTTTCCAGCCGGGCGCTGAAGGCGGAGGAAAAGGAGGCCGGCCTGAAGGAGACCGTTCTGGCCTATGATGGCATCGCCATTATTGTAAACCCGGAGAACCCCGTAAGCGACCTGACCCTGGAGCAGATCGCCGATATCTACACCGGCAGGATCACCAACTGGAAGGACCTTGGTGGCAATGACGCCGAGATCGTTCTCATCGGCCGCGAGGCCGGCAGTGGCACCCGCGATGGCTTTGAGACCATCACCGGCACCTCCGATGCTTGCCAGTATCGTCAGGAACTGACCTCCACCGGCGATGTTATCACCACTGTGGCCCAGAACCCCGATGCCATCGGCTATGCTTCTCTGGCTTCCATTAAGGACACCGTGAAGGCCCTTTCCGTTGGCGGTATAGTACCTACCGAGGACAGTGTAAAGGACGGCAGCTACGCCATCCAGCGCCCCTTTGTACTGGTGACCGTAGAGGGCAGGGCCCTAAGCGAGTGCGCACAGAAATTCTTTGAGTACATCACTTCTTCCGAGGCAGCGAGTCTGATCTCCGCTGCCGGGGCGGTAGCCGCCAACTAAAGTGTTTATGGAGAAGGACGGCGGCAATAGCGGCCGTCCTTTTCCGTGGAGGGAACAATGAAGAAAACCGGCGAGTTTATAGTCCATGTGATCTTCTTCCTGCTGGGGCTTATCACGGTGGGATGCGTGCTGCTGATCAGCGGGTACCTGGTGGTTTCCGGCATCCCGGCGATCCGGGAGATCGGGCTTTGGAACTTTTTATTTGGGAAGGTGTGGGCTTCCACCGCGGCGGAACCCAAATTTGGCATTCTGCCGTTTATCCTGACCAGCGTATACGGTACGGCGGGGCGATCCTGCTGGGGGTGCCGGTGGGCTTCTTGACGGCAGTGTACCTGGCCAAGCTGGCCCCGCCCAAGGTGAAAAGCATGATGCAATCGGCGGTGAGCTTGCTGGCGGGGATCCCTTCGGTGGTGTACGGTCTGGTGGGTATGATGGTACTGGTGCCGGGCATCCGGAAGGTATTCCATGTGCCGGATGGTGCGAGTCTTCTGGCGGCAATCATTGTGTTGGCGATTATGATACTGCCATCCATCATCAAGGTTACTGTCACGGCGCTGGAGGCGGTGCCCGCGGAATATGAGGATGCCTCCCTGGCGCTGGGGGCGACACCCATAGAAACATATTTCCGTGTATCGGTACCGGCGGCCAAAAGCGGCATAGCGGCTGCTGTGGTGCTGGGCGTGGGACGGTCCATTGGTGAAGCGATGGCGGTGATGATGGTTTCCGGCAACGCGACTAGCCGGATGCCGAGTCTATTTGAGAGCGTGCGCTTTTTGACCACGGCGGTGGCCAGCGAGATGTCCTATTCCTCCGGCTTGCAGCAGCAGGCGCTCTTTTCCATAGCGCTGGTGTTGTTCCTTTTTATCATGCTTATCAATGCCGGGCTGAACCTGCTGCTGAAGCGGAACAAGGAGGGCTGACGGAATGAAGCAACGACTGAGCGGTAAGCGGCGCGCCTATGCCACGACCATGAAGATCCTGATGGGGATAACGGCGGGCATGACGGCAGCGCTGGTACTATTTTTGATTATTTATGTACTGAGTAAAGGCTTGCCCAATTTGAGCTGGCAGCTGCTTTCCACCGCGCCCAGTTACCTGAGCGGGACCATCGGTATCTGGCCGGATATTCTGAATACCCTGTATATCGTGCTGGCGACCATTCTCATCGTGGTGCCGCTGGGTGTCGGGGCGGCAATCTACCTGACCGAATATGCCGCGGGGAGCCGCATAGTGGCGGTGATAGAATACGCGGCTGAAACGCTTTCAGGGATCCCGTCCATTATCTATGGGCTGGTGGGAATGCTGTTTTTCTGCAAGTTCTTCGGGTTGCAGACCTCCCTTATCGCGGGGGCCTTGACCCTTGTTATTATGAATCTTCCCACGGTGATGCGCACCACGCAGGAGAGCTTGAAAACGGTGCCCCAGAGCTACCGGGAGGGCGCTTTCGGCCTGGGGGCAGGCAAGTGGCGGGTGATCCGTACCGTAGTGCTGCCGGGCTGTGTGGATGGTGTTATCACCGGGTGTATTCTTTCGGTCGGGCGCATTTTGGGAGAATCGGCGGCGCTGCTTTTCACGGCCGGGTTTGGACATGTGCTGAATGATTTCTTTACCGCAATTACAAAACCCGGTGCGACCTTAACCGTGGCGCTGTATTTCTATGCCAAGGAGGACGGCGAATTTGGGGTGGCCTTTGCCATTGCCTCGATTTTGATGGCGATGACGCTGTTGCTGAACATCGCGGCCGGAGTGGTGACAAAGCGCTTTGGAAGGGAGAAGAACAATGAGTGATATCATAAGCGTGCAGGACTTGAACCTGTGGTATGGGAACCATCAGGCGCTGCACCATATCAATATGGAGATACCGGAAAAGAGTATTACGGCCTTTATTGGGCCCTCCGGCTGCGGAAAATCCACCCTATTAAAAACGCTGAACCGCATGAACGACCTTGTAAAGGGAGTACGCATTACAGGCAGTGTGTGCTATCTGGGGCAGGATATTTACGCGCCTGAGGTGGAGGTAAGCGAGCTGCGGCGGCAGATCGGCATGGTATTCCAGAAGCCGAATCCTTTTCCGATGAGCATATACGATAATGTGGCCTACGGCCCCAAGACACATGGCATCCGCAAGAAAGCGGAGCTGGATGAGATCGTGGAGCGCTCGCTGCGGGATGCCGCCATATGGGACGAGGTAAAAGACCGCCTGCGGAAGAATGCCCTGGGACTTTCCGGCGGTCAGCAGCAGCGGCTGTGCATTGCGCGGGCGCTGGCGGTGGAGCCGAATGTGCTGCTGATGGACGAGCCGACCAGCGCGCTGGATCCCATTTCCACCTCCAAGATAGAGGAGCTGGCGATGAAGCTGAAGGAGAAGTACACCATCGTTATCGTGACCCATAACATGCAGCAGGCGGTCCGTATTTCGGATCAGACGGCTTTCTTCCTGCTGGGTGAGCTGATCGAATACAGCAATACCGAGCAGTTGTTCTCTCAGCCCAAGGAGAAGAAGACAGAGGATTATATCACGGGGAGGTTCGGATAATGAGAAGTCACTTTGATGAACAGCTGGCCCAGCTGAGCCGGGAACTGACCGAAATGGGCGCCCTGTGCGAGGAGGTCATTGCGCTTTCCGCCAAGGCTCTAACCGACGGCGACAAAGCGCTGGCCGCGCGTGTGGCGCCACTGGATGCCGAGATCGACCAGAAGGAGCGCGATATTGAGAGTCTATGTCTGAAATTACTGCTCCAGCAGCAGCCGGTTGCGCGGGACCTGCGGCAGATCTCCGCCGCGTTAAAGATGATCACCGACATGGAACGCATCGGCGACCAGGCGGAGGATATCGCGGAGATCATTACCTATATGGACTGTGAGTGCGCCAACAGCGCCCTGCTGCGGGAGATGGCGAAGGACACCATTAAGATGGTGACCGAAAGCGTGGATGCCTATGTGCGGCGGGATACCGAGCTGGCGAAGCTGGTCATTGCGGAGGACGATATAGTGGATGACTACTTTGCGAAGGTAAAGAAGGAGCTGATAGCGCAGATAGCGGAAAACCCGGCCGGCGGGGAGCAGACCCTGGATTTTTTGATGATCGCCAAGTACTTTGAGCGGATCGGCGACCACGCCGTGAATATCGCGGAGTGGGTTATTTTCTCGGTGACGGGAGTTCATAAAAACAGTGAGATTCCGTAAAAGATATCATTATAGACCGGCTGGTGCCTTGCAAAGGGGGTGTCGGCCGGTTTTTCTATTATGGATGCTGGTGCTGGGGGAGCCGACTGCTTTATTGTTTTTTGCGGCCATAAGATCCAGCGGGTTTTTGATAACCTGCTGCATAATGCTGTGCTTTATAGCTACCCAGACACCGAAATTGCCATAACGGCGGAGGTGCGGGGAAGTAACGCGGTGATCTGCTTTAGGAACCACGGCGATACCATACCAGAGGAGAAGCTTGCCCGTATCTTTGAGCAGTTCTACCGGCTGGATGCTGCAAGGAGCAGCAGCGGCGGTGTTGGGCTGGGCCTGGCCATTGCCCGGCAGATAGTGGAGCTGCACGGCGGTGCGATAGAGGCAAGGAGCGCGAAGGATATGATTGAATTTACGGTGAAGCTGCCGCTTTCGTAGGAAAATTGTAAGAATTTGCACTGAGAAAAAGAGGAAACCTGTGCGGAGGAACAAATAAATAAAACTCCTGTTTTTGATACCATGAAAGTACACAAAAGCAGGAGATTTTATTTTTACAGACAGAAAAGCGAGGGACGGACAGTATGGAACGGAAAAGAATACCGGCATTGATGGAATGTGCCTGGCCGCGGCGGTTTTGGTCATTACCTGCCTCACCTCGCCATTGGCCGGAGTTAGTGTGGTGGGGGATCTCCTAACACGGATCGTGGCCCGGGTGGCAGTTCCGTTTTACTTTATGGCGACAGGCCTTTTTACGCTTTCCCAGTATCACTGTGATAATAGACGGCTGAAGAAGGGATTCATGAAAAAGATCGGCACCATCTACGCGGCGTCTGTTCTGCTGTATCTTCCGCTTAATATCTATCAAGATTACTTTAACCGGCCCAATTTGTTGCCAAACTTACTGAGGGGTCTTGTATTTGATGGGACGGTATATCATCTGTGGCATCTCCCGGCGGCTATGCTGGGACTGGCGATTGTCTGGCGGCTGGTGGAAAAGCTTGATTATCTCGAAGGGTTGGCGGTGGCCGCGGTCTTGTACCTGGTTGGGTTATTCGGGGATAGCTACTATGGCATAGTGGGAAGACTGCCAGTGGTTAAGAAATTTTATGATCTGCTGTTCCAGCTCTTTGATTATACCAGAAACGGTATCTTCTTTGCGCCCATCTTCTTGATGCTCGGCGGGTATATGGCCGAACAAAAGCCACGGCTAACAAAGTGGTGGAACTGGGCCGGGTCTGCCGGCGGCTTTGTGCTGATGCTTACCGAGGGTATGCTGCTGCACCAATATGTAATCCCCAGGCATGACAGTATGTGCCTAATGCTTCCGATCTGTATGGTGTTCCTTTTCCGGGGGCTATTGCGTTTTAGAGGAAGAGAGGTACGGGGACTGCGCACCGCCGCACGGGTCATCTATCTTGTGCACCCCATGGTGATAGTGACGGTGCGGGCTGCGGCGAAGATAACACATCTGGAAGCGCTGCTGGTGAAGAGCAATCTGGTTTATTTTGTGGCGGTGTGTGTGATATCATTTTTATTGGCTTTGCGGTGGCTGCGCTGTGGTGGCGCTTTGCTGTAAAGCAAAAACACCTTGCAGAAACAGAGCGTGCCTATATTGAGCTGGACCTGGCGAGCCTTGCCATAATGCCGCCATATTGCAGGCGGCTATGCCGCAGGGCAGTGAGCTGATGGCCGTGGTGAAGGCCAATGCCTACGGCCACGGGGATTATGAAATTTCGACACATCTGGAGAAAAACAGTGTAAAGGCATTTGCGGTCGCGACGATCGAGGAGGGGATCCACCTGCGGCGCTATGGGATCCGGGGGATGATCCTCATTTTGGGGTATACCGATATCCACCGGATGAAGGAGCTGAAACAATATGCACATCTAAAGCAGCTATGGGCTGCTGAATTATCCTGAATTGCGATGTGACTATCTACGGGTGGGGCACTCTATATGGGGTTGACAGTGCGCCGGAGGAGCAAACCGCCTTGCAGTTGGATCTGCGGCCGGTGCTTGCCCTAAAGGCAAGAGTGGCATTGATAAGAGATGTACCCAAAGGGGAGTATACCGGCTATGGACGAGCCTTCCAAACCAAACGGGACAGCCGGATCGCGAATCTGCCGATTGGCTATGCCGATGGCCTGCCGAGGAGTTTATCCGATGGGAGAGCGTATGTGCGGATCGGAGAATTTACAGCTCCCATTGTTGGGCGCATCTGTATGGACCAGCTTGCGGTGGATATTACCGATGCACCAGGGGCTGCTGTCGGAGATATTGCTACGCTGGTCGATAACAGGAAAGACAGCCGGATTTCTGCCACTCGTATTGCAGAGCAAGCAGGAAGCATCAGCAATGAGCTGCTGAGCCGTATGGGAAGCCGCTTGCCCATTGTGATAAAAGAATGACGAAGAAAGAGACAGCCGGTACATTGCCCTAATGAGGCAGTGTGTCGGCTGTCTTGATTCAGTTTTGCTGTTTGATTTCCAGTGGGAGCAGAGGATAATGGGTGAGGGTGCTGCCCTGCAAATCGGTGCGGTGCATATCTACGGCGGTAATCTGCGGGTTGCCGTAGGTGGTGTAGTAGTAGATGCCGCTGGTGGCATTGCAGCAGGAGGTATAAATAGTGATCTCATACTGGCCGGGGGCCACCTCACAGCAGCCGCGCACCTGCTCCACGCTGCCAAGGATGTGGAAGAACTGACTGACACTTTCTGTCTCATCCTCGCCGCTTACCGAGTTCATGCGAGTGAAAGCGGCCCGTACAAAGCGGGAATCGGAGGACAGATCGCCGGCAGGCCTTTGGCACCCATGCCACGGCTGTAGCAGGGCAGCTCCACCCCGGGGGCAAAGGTATTCTGCGGCTGGCGGGGAGAAAGGCCCCGATAGCGGTTCAGAATGGCCATCTGCTGCGGGAAAGGGGGATTATTGGTGAGGATGCCGACGGGATCATCGTAAATGTGCAGCCCATCCGCCATGCTCTCCACCACAATGGCGCCGGAGGCATCGGCGATGAGCCAGTGCAGGGAAGCGGGCGGCAGAGTCTCACTGAAGGGGGTGCCGGTCAGATTCATGCCGGTCAGGGCGGCGCGGGCTTCCTGCAGATCGGCGCAATGGGCCAAAATCCAGGGGATGAATTCAAACTGGGCGATATTTTCCTTTCCCTCGCAGGGGGCGGCATAGGCGGCATTGCCAACAAAATTGAGCCCGGCCATGCCAAGACCTTTCTCATTGATGGCATCATAGTAGAGGGGGTAACCATTGGCCACATACGCCATGCCGATGATGGCGTAGTGTTCGTTCATGCTGCCGGTATGGCGGAAAGAAAGCGGAAAGCGGCGGGGCGTAACAGGTTACTTGGCTGGGGTAGGAAAATTCATAATCCAAAGTACGGCCAAAATAAAAATCACGGGTTCGATAGGTGGCAGCGGTACACATTTTATCGGCTCCTTTTGTACAGAATGATGGATTTGACGGTAGGAAAAATCCACGGACTGTGGTACAATATCATTATGGCACCAAGCCCCCCCTAATATAGCAGATTGCAGTGAATTTTACAAGGAACCCGGAAAGGATGACAGCGATGATGGAAAAGTATGAGATGCGGCAGATCGGCCCCAGCATCTGCGATGCCAGCGGGAAGCTGAGCCACGCTGAGGCCTTTGGGCTGTTTATGGATATCGCTTCCTTCCACGCGGAGCAGATCGGCGTGGGACTGGGCGCGATGGCCCAAAAGGATCTTTTTTGGCTGACAGTAAAGACACAGGTGAATTTTATCCGGCGGCCACGGATGCTGCAGAATGTAACACTGGAAACCTGGCCGGAGCAGCCGGATAAGATGCGCGGTAACCGCAGCTACATTATGCGCTGCGGAGAGGATACGGTCCTGACCGGCAAAACGGAATGGGCTGTCATCAATACCGCAACGCACAAGCTGGTGCCGCTGGAGGGAATTTATCCGGTGGAGCTGCGCTTTGAAAATGGGACAGCGGCACCAGAGCCTTTTGCCCGGATTGCGGATCATTTTGAGGGGATAGCACCCTATGCCGAATACCAGGTGCGCTCCACGGATATTGATGTGGGCGGCCACATGAATAACACCGCCTATGTGCGAATGATTATGGGCAGTCTTTCCAACGAGGAGCGCAAAGCTCTGACCATTCGGCGGATGGATGTCATTTTCCGGGCCTCCTGCTACGAAGGAGATGTGCTGAGCTTCCGCCGCAAAGAGACGGAGGATGGGCTGGATATCCGGGTCTCTCGCGGGGAAGAGACGGTACTGCTGGTACGCATCCAGTAAAAATGAGCACCGGAAAGAACCGGTGCTTTTTTGCTGTTCTCTATTGACTCTACAATGGATGTAGAATTTATAATAAAGTATAGCAAAAACAAAGGACTGAGCTATGTTATATGGAAAAGAACCTGACCACCGGCAGCGTATTCAAAAATATAATAGCTTTTTCGCTGCCGTATCTGCTTTCTTATTTTTTGCAGACCCTGTATATGGGTTCGCAGGTGATGCACATGCTTACGGTCATGATCGTTGGGCTTGCGATGGGGGCAACAGTCAGCATTGGACGGGCTGTGGGCGGCGGAGACCGTAGACGAGCGGCTGCCTGTATCGGTAATAATCACGCTGTTCATGGGGCTTTCTGTACGTTCTGCTGTGGGCGGCGAGATATCGTTGCGGTGATGTCCACTCCGGCCCAGTCGGTGGGCGGCACAGTGGATTATTTGACGGTTTGTTTTATTGGAATCCCGTTTATCACGGCGTATAATATCATCAGCTCCATTCTGCGTGGCATGGGCGATAGCAAAAGCCCGATGTATTTCATCCTGGTGGCCTGTGTGGCCAATATCGGCCTGGATTATCTCTTTATGGGTGCGATGCACCTGGGCCCCATTGGCGCGGCGCTGGGAACGACCGTTGGTCGTTATTCTGCGGCAAAAGGCTGGTATTACCCCTGCCCATGCGGACCTAAAGCCACGGTGTGCGGTGATGGGGAACTTCTCCGGATCGGTGTGCCCATTGCCCTGCAGGATGGCTTGATCCAGGTTGCTTTTATCATCATCACCATTATTGCCAACCGCCGTGGCCTGAATGACGCTGCAGCAGTTGGTATCGTGGAAAAAGATCATCAGCTTTTTGTTCCTGGTGCCGTCATCCATGCTTTCTACCGTATCGGCACTGGGCGCACAGAATATTGGCGCGGGGAAGCCGGAGCGGGCCCGTGCCACGCTGGGTTATGCAATCCTTATTACGGCCGGGTTTGGCGCGGTTATCGTCCTGCTGATGCAATTTTTTGCGGAACCGGTGGTCGCGCTCTTTACCGATGCGAGCCAGACGGATGGTCTGGAGGTGATACGGCTGGGGGGACAGTACCTGCGCGGCTATGTGTGGGACTGCTTGTTTGCGGGGATTCATTTCAGCTTCAGTGGGTATTTTTGTGCCTGCGGGCGTTCTGGGCTATCTTTCCTGCACAATATTCTGGCCGTTACGCTGGTGCGCATTCCGGGAGTTTATTATACCTCTACCCATTTTGCGGATACGCTGTATCCGATGGGACTGGCCACGGCGGCGGGGTCGCTGCTTTCTGTGCTGATCTGTGTCATCGCTTATCTTATCATCACCCGCCGTGAGCGGGCAGCCTGTACCGGGAGGGTAATCTATGGAGCCGATCAAACTGTTTTCCATTGGAGATGTGGCAAAGCTTTTTCACCTGAGTGTCAGCAGCCTGCGCCACTATGAGGCTGCCGGCCTGCTGCAGCCGGAGTGGGTAGACCCTCAAACAGGGTACCGCTATTACAGCACACGGCAATTTGAGGTGCTGAACACCATAAGGTACCTGCGGGCACTGGATATGCCGCTGCCGGAGATCGCGGACTTTTGCGGGACAGGGATGTGGGGCGTATGGAAGAAAAGCTGCGTCTGCAAAGGGAAACGGTTATCCGCAAACAGCAGGAGCTGCGGCGTATTGAACGCAAAATAGAAAATCGACTGCAGCAGCTGCACACCGCACAAACCTGCCCCCTGGATACGGTGGAGCTGGTAGAAGCAGCAGCCTGCCGCATTGTGTGGATGGAAAGCAGTATGAAGATAGAGGGGCTACCTGGATATGGAGACCTGGATCCGCAAGTTGGACAGTTCTGATGTGGAGGCGGTGGTTTTCCTGGGCAAGGTGGGGGTCAGTCTTTCAGGGGAGCATTTGCGGCAAGGGAGATACACTCCCCTACGACGGTATCTTTTTGGTGCTGGATGAGGAGGACAACTATAATGGGGAGGTGCAGCAGCTGCCGCAGGCATTGTGTGTTCGGATTCGCTTCCGGGGCAGCCATGCCCAGGCACCGGAGCAATATGAGAAGCTGACCGCCTACATTGCGGCGCTTCAAATGGAGGTGGCTGGTTTTTCCCGGGAAATTACAATGATTGATTATGGGCTGACCAACGATCTGCAAAAGTTTATCACCGAGATCAGTATTCCAGTGAGAATGCAATAAAAAGACCGGCCGGGGTTCCAACGGAATCCTGGCCGGTCTTGCTATATCATTGTTTTGTGAATAGGCCAACCGTCTCACAATGCGCTGTCCTTGGGAAAAGATCTACCGGGCGGTAACACTGCAGATCGTAGCCCATCTCCCGGAGGATGGCGGCATCCCGTGCCATGGTGGCGGGATTACAGCTTACCATGATGATGCGGCTGGGCGCCATGCGCACTACCGCTTGCAGGGTATCGTTATCGCAGCCCTTGCGGGGTGGGTCCAGCACGATGACATCAGGGCGCAGGCCGCGTTCCGCTAAAATCTGCGAAGCCTTGCCCGCATCGGCGCACAGAAATTCCGCATCAGTTACACCGGCGCGGGCGGCATTTTGGCGAGCATTTTCCACGGCACTGTGTACTACCTCAACACCGATGAGCTTCTGCCCCGGCTGCACCATGGAAAGCCCGATGGTACCTGCCCCGCAGTAAAGATCGAGAAGAGTTTCATTCGGCTGCAGGGCGGCCAGTTGGGCGGCTTCCCGGTACAGCTGTTCTGCGGCATCGTGATTTACCTGATAAAAGCTGTGCGGAGAAAGCGAAACAGAAACACCGCATAAGGATATCCTGTAAAGTGCCTGGCCCTGCCAGCACTGTTTCTTGCTGACCAAGGATCACATTATCCCGGCGGGTATTATGATTTAGCAGTATGGTGGAGATGGCAGGGAACTGTTGCTGTGCTTCCCGGGTGAAGTCCTCGGCATGGGGCATTTTATTGCCATTGATGACAAGGCAAAGCATAATGCTGCCATCGGCGGCCGCCTGACGCAGATAAAGATGCCGCAGCAGGCCTTTCCCGGTTTGCTCATCGTAGATGGTAAGATTATGTGCATCGGCATAATGACATACCCATGCGGCGATCTCGCTGAAAACTACCGGCTGCAGGGGACAGTCCCGGCAGGGAATGACAGTATGGCTGCGCGGCGCAAAAAATCCGGTATAGCTGCCAGCATCGCCCTGCCCAAAGGGAAACTGAGCCTTATTGCGGTAGCATGTGTGGCTGGGGGAGGGCAGAATAGGCAAAGGCTCCATTGTAAAGCCGCCGATGCGCCGCATGGCATCCTGTACCCAGCGCTGCTTTTCCCGCAGCTCCGCTTCGTAGGTGATGTGCCGCAGGCTACATCCGCCGCAGCGCTTATAGCTGGGGCAGTCAACCGGAACACGATCCGGGGAAGGGGTGATGACCTCTTCGATGATGCCATAGCAGTAGCTTTTCTGCACCTTTACGATTCGCACTCTCAGTTCATCTCCGGCGGCGGTCATTGGCACAAAGACCGCGATGCCATCAGTGTGCCCGATGCCGCTGCCCTCATTGGTGATGGATTCTATGGTAAGTGGGATGATGTCATTCTTCTTAAACATGGCGTTCTCCTTCTCGGTGGCCGGTTCTTTTTTTATTATACCATCCCGCAGCCTGCTTGGGAACCACCCGGCGCAAAAAGGCTTTCTATTCGGCAGCTTCTGTGCTATAATATCATGGTTGTCACAGCAGAAAGGGGGGGATCATGGTGCAGATCTCTTTGCAGAATGTTAGTAGGAGCTTTGGCAGCGAGGTTATTTTTTCCGATGTCACCGCCAAGATAGAGGACCACGACCGTATTGGCCTGGTGGGCCCCAATGGCACCGGCAAGACTACCCTTCTGCGGGTCATCTGTGGGGAATTGGAACCGGATGACGGTTCTGGGAAAATTGCCCGCGGAGCGGATCTTTCCATTGGCTATCAAAAGCAGAACTGCGGGCTTTCCTTTGAGGGGACCATTTGGCAGGAGATGCAGTCAGTCTTTGCCGATGTGTATGCTCTGGAGCGCCGCATGAAGGAGCTGCAGGAGCGAATGGCGCAGGAAAATACTCCGGCCCTGGCAGAGGAGTACCGGCGCACAGAGGATGCTTTCCTGGCGCGGGACGGCTACCAAATTGAGGTGAAGATCAAGACGGTGTTGACCGGTATGGGCTTTGCGGAGCATGGCTTTGATAAATGTGTGGACAAGCTCTCCGGTGGGGAACAGACCCGTCTTGCAATTGCAAAGCTTCTGCTGGAGGCCCCCAGCTTGCTTATTCTAGATGAGCCGACCAACCATCTTGACTTTGCCACACTGAGCTGGTTGGAGGATTACCTGGCCAGCTACAAGGGAGCGCTGCTGGTAGTTTCACACGACCGCTACTTCCTTGATAAACTCTGCAACAAAATATGGGAGCTGGAGGACGGTACCCTGTGGGAATACAAGGGCAACTACACCGCCTACACTCGCCAGCGGGAGGAGCAGGATACCCGCCAAAAGAAGCTGTACGAGCAGCAGCAGGCGGAGCGCGCCAAGCTGGAGGACTATGTGGCCCGTAATTTGGTGCGTGCTTCCACCACCAAGATGGCACAGTCCCGCCAGAAGATGCTGGAACGGCTGGAGCCCATTGAAAAGCCCCACCGCCGCCTGAAGCCCCCAAAGATCCGTCTGGAGTTTGAGACCGAGCCGGTCAAGGATGTGCTGGATGTTGAGGGACTTACCATTGCGGTTGGCAGCGGAGAGCGGGAACGCGTCCTTCTTGCCAATGCGGAATTCAATATCCAGCGGGGGGATAAGGTGGCTATCATCGGTCCCAACGGCAGCGGCAAAACAACGCTTCTGCGTACCCTCCTTTCGGCGCAGCCGCCCATAAAGGGCCGCATCACTTGGGGACGGGGCGTTAAGCGCAGTTACTACGATCAGGGAAGCGACCATCTGGATCAATCCCTGACTGTACTGGACACCATGTGGAAAGCCTACCCCCGTCTATATGAAACACCTTTGCGTACAGCTCTGGGGGCCATGGGACTTACCGGGGAGGACGCCCACCGGCTGGTGGGACAGCTTTCCGGCGGAGAGCGTGCCCGCCTGAAGCTCGCTATCATCTGTCTAGCGGGCAGTAATGTGCTGGTGCTGGATGAACCTACCAACCATCTGGATTTGCCTTCTAAGGAGGTTTTGCAGCAGGCCCTAGCGGAGTACGAGGGAACACTGATCATCGTATCCCATGACCGCTACCTGCTGGACCGCGTGCCAAACCGCATTTTCGCGATAGAACAGGGGGCTCTGCACCAGTATAAGGGTGGTTACGGGGCTTATCTGAAAGCCAAAGCGGAGCAGGGCCCGGAAAGGGCCGCCGCCCCGCAGCCAAAGACCGAAAGCGAGCAAAAAAAACAGTATAACCGTGGCAAGGAGCAGCGTCGGGAGGACGCCCGCCGCCGTAAGGAATACGCCGAAGCCGAAACGCTCATTCATACGCTGGAGGAGGAGCTGGAACAGATCAAGGCGGAAATGGCACAGGATAGTGTGCAGAATGACTACCAGCGTCTGCAGGAGCTCTGTGCCCTCATAGAGGAAAAGCAGGGGCTTTTGGATTCCGCTATGGAACGCTGGCTAACCCTTAGCGAGGAGATGGGCAACAATTGAATAAAAAAGGGCTGCCGGTCACAAAACCGACAGCTCTTTTCTTTATTCTTCGTTTTTTTGCAGTTCGCGGTAGCTTCCGTCCTTCACCGCATAGATAGCATCGTAATCGGCGTGCATCAGTTCGCTCAGCGGGGTTGCCGCTTCATAGCGCACACAGGTGCCGCAGTCGGTGCTCAAGGTGCGCGGAACCGGTGCCATTTTGGCATTGATCCCGGCTTTCATCATGGCACGCGCGGTGCACTGGGCGGAAAAGTGGGTGTGAAAGGTTGCAATGTAAGAATTCATATCACTTGGTCAGGATCAGGGTGAAATCCTCACCATCGGCCTTTACCGCCACCTTATAGCCCTGGCTCCCGGCAAAGCGGGTCACATTCTCCACGGCACACTGATTATCTACCAGTACGGTCAGCTCGGCGGGATTGCTCTTCTTGACCGCTTTCTGCACCATAACAACAGGCATGGGGCAGGCAAGTCCTCTTGCATCTACCATAGTTACGCCTCCTTAGCAACATTCCGGAAGGAAACGATCGCCACGACAACAAAGCCGATGACAACAGCGATCATACCATTCTGGGTGGGGCCGTTGGCGGAAGAAGCCAGACCAAAGTTGTGGCACAGAGCGGCACCTACCATCATGCCCAGTACGGTGATGGTGGAATCTGCGCTGCCTTCGCCGGCCAGTACCAGCTGACGCAGCGGGCAGCCGCCCAGCAGGACGGAACCCCAGCCAACCAGAGCCATGCCCAGGGCGTTCCACAGGCCATCGGTATGGGCAACAGGCTGACCCTCAAAGCCCAGGTTGAAGTTGCCGGTGATGAGGTTGCCGATGATGACAGCGATGATAACAGCGATAAAGCCATATAGCAGCTTGAAATCCTTGAACATCATAGCGTCACGGATGCCACCGACGGTGCACAGACGGGAACGCTGGGCCAAAGCACCGACGATCAGACCGACGATCAATGCAACGGCGATGGGAGCGTGCTTGCTGCCGGGGCCCTCAGTGGAGAAGTGGATGAAGGAGGGAGCAGTGATAAGCAGGATCAGCAGAGCCACTACGATAGCGGGCATTACGCTGCCTTCCAAGGCGCCCAGGTTATAGGCGCGCTTCATGGAAAGCCCTTCTTGAGGAACAGGGTGCCGATGAAGATACCGACAACGAAGCCGACCAGACCAACGATGGCGTTCAGGTCGCCGCCGCCGATACGGATCATCATACGCAGCGGGCAGCCCAGGAACATCAAGGCGCCGATCATAACGAACATACCCAGTACAAAGCGCAGGGCAGGGGAGGAACCGCCGCGGCCTTTGAATTCCTTAAAGCCAAGAGCAGCAATGAGGGAGCCCAGTACAATGCCGATGATCTCGGGGCGGATGTACTGGACCACGCCTGCGGAGTGCAGGCCCAGGGCACCGGAGGTATCCCGCAGGAAGCACGCAATACAGAAGCCCATGTTGCCGGGGTTGCCCAGCGCAGTCAGCAGTACGGCAGCAGCACCTACCACCAGACCGGCAGCCACGACCAGCCAGTTTACTTTTTTCATGGTATAAACCTCTCTTTAAGTTGATTTGACAAACGCACAGTCAATCGTTTATCATAATACAGAATAACGATAAGGCAGAAAATTGTCAATATCATCTCGTCGCAATTGTTAAAAAAATCGTTAACTAGGAACGAGATTCGACATTTACGAATAATTTCCGCCTGATTCCACTGTATACCTCATAAAAGAAGAAGCCCTCGTAAGGGCTTCCATCTGTTACTTTGCTTCTTTTTTACGCCGCGGTGGATACAGCTTGATGCAGTGATCCAACTCCACCGCTTTTTTCATTTGATCTTTTGCGTAGTCGCAGGCTTCCCCCCATAGAGTAAAGTGTGCATCACACCGATTCTGCCGGAAATGGTCACAGGTCAGTTCGGCGTATCGGAGGCCGCATTCCGGGCAGCGTGCTTGCCCGATAAAATGCTTATCATCCAATGCGTACCAGCAGGGCAGCCGCAGCGGCAAGCCGCAGGTGGGGCAGGGAAACGCAACATACTGCTCCATCCTTATTGCTTTTACACTATACATCAGCGGCAGCTTGGGCTTTTTTGGCTTTACCATGGTATTTTTCAACGCCTGCAGTTCTTCTTCGGTCGGTAAGGGACCGTAGCGTTCGGTTAGTGCCCGCCCGATAGCAGCTGTAAACTGGGCATCGCAGTAGGCATCGTGGTATTCCTGTCCCTCCGGTTCCGGCAGCTCCATGGCCTCCACCGCAGTTTTTAGGGCATAGTTGCGGATGCTATTCTCGGTCCGGTAGGCATAGGCCATCTGCACATCGTAACGACCCAACTGCTCCGGTATCTTCATTCCTATGTGCGCCAGGTTCTTTTCCAGCACGCCAAAGTCATTCCCGCTCCACGCAATGAGGGTATCACAGTCGCCGCACCAATCAAAGAACACTTTCGCCACCGCGGCAAGCGGCTCTTCGCCCTGCAGGTCCTTCATGGTGATCGCCAGGATCTTCTGAATATACGGGTTCATCTTGCGGTAGATCACAGGGCGGATCAACCGCCGGAATCCATCGATCTGTCGATATTCTTCATCGGTTTTCACAGCGCCTATTTCTATAATCTCATCAAAGCTGTTGCCATCCAGAAAACCGGTGTTCCATTCCAGGTCAAAAAATACTTTGTTCAAGGGATTTGCTCCTTTTTCTTGGGGTACTGCCCCTTATTTTAGCGCATTTTGCAGCAAAAGGAAAGCTTTTCGGCAATTTTCCTGTGGTTTATGGGTCGCTAAAGTGCCAAATTCTATTGACAAACGGTCTTATACCATGCACAATGGGGGTACTCCGCAAGGAGAAAGAGAGGAGAAGATCAATAATGGCAAGGAAACTTTTCTGCCAGCTGAGTCCCTTTTGCTACCGTATCTCGGTGGAAAAGGAGATCATGCTGCGGAATCTGCGGGATCTCATTTCCCCGGTACGCTTTGCAGAGCACAGGGAAGAGGAACCGCTGCCGGCCCTTATTAAGGGGCACCGTTCCCCCATGCTGCGCCAACTGGCCGGTGTGGATATGCAGTTGCAATATAATAAAGAAACCAATCTCCGTCTGGCGGGGGAACGCATCCATGGTCTTATCATTGAACCAGGTCAGACCTTTTCCTTTTGGCATACGGTGGGCCGCACCACCGCCCGGAAAGGTTATCTCCCAGGGCTGACCATCGGGGCTGGGCGACTGGGAGCAGAGACCGGCGGGGGACTATGTCAGCTGGCCAATCTTATCCACTGGATGGTTCTCAATAGCCCGCTTACCGTCACAGAGCTGCACCACCACACCGATGCCCTTTTCCCGGATAGCGGGCGGCGGGTGCCTTTCGGCACCGGGACAAGCATCTTTTATAAAAATGTTGATTATCGCTTCCGCAATGATACTGACACTCCGGTACAGCTGCTTATTTGGCAGGAGGGGCATGATCTCTGCGGCGAACTGCGGGCTCCAGCATGCTTTCCCGTACCGCTGGCGTATTATAGAGGAAGATCACCACTTCCAAAAGGAAGCGAATGGCCATTATTACCGCTGCAGCCGCATTTACCGCGCTAAAATAGACTGTGAAGGCAATGAGCTTGACAGAGAATTGCTGCTCATCAATCACTCCCAGGTGATGTATGATCCCGCTCTCATCCCACCGGAGCAGCTCCGGGAGGAACTCCCATGCTAAGAGAACGGAGTTTTGCCCATCGGGGCGGCATTGCCTGCCGCATGGGGGAGCAGGACTTGACCTGGGAGGAGCTGCACAGCCGTGCCAGCGCACTGGCGGCAAAGCTGGCGGAGGGCAGCGGGCCTGTCCTCATTTATGGCGAAAAATCCCCGGCGTATGTTATCGCTATGGTGGGATGTCTTTGGGCCGGCAGACCTTATGTTCCGGCCGGACCGCACTATCCGGCGCAGCGGGTCAGTTCTATGGTCGCACAGACCAACATCCATACCGCCATCTGTTTGCAGCCGCTTCCCACAGCGCTGCAGGATACAGTCCATTGCCTTTCCATCTCGCTCCAGGGTAGGGAGTGCTTTGCTTTACCTGCTGCCGCTCCGGATGATATCGCCTATATCCTGTTCACCTCCGGCAGCACCGGTGCGCCAAAGGGCGTTGTGGTCACCTATGCCAACCTGGAAAATTTCATCGCCTGGTTCACCACGCGTCCTGCCATTGCCGGGCTGTATCCTCATGCTGTGCTCAATCAGGCGCTGTTTACCTTCGATCTTTCAGTCGCCGATCTATATTATACATTATACACCGGCTGTACTCTGGAGCTTTCCCCGGAGGGGAGCTCCCTTTCCACCTGCGACAGCCGGGCGCAGCTGGCAGTTATGACCCCTTCCTTTGTGGACTGCTGCCTGCTGGATGAACGGTTTGCGGCCAAAGCGCTGCCCTGCCTGCAAACTATTTTCTTTTGCGGGGAGCCGCTGAGAGGCAGTACCGTGCGGCGGCTGTGGCGGCGTTTTCCGGGGCTGCGGATCATCAATGCTTACGGTCCCACCGAAGCAACCTGTGCGGTTACAGCCGTGGAGATCACCAAGGAGCTGGCCAAAGAGGAGAGGCTTCCCATTGGGTACCAGCATGGGGAGGCAGTTACCGTTACGCTGGAACGACAGGACCGTATCACTTTACAAGCGGAAAGCGTGGCAGACGATGATAGCGTGAGCGGAGAGCAAAATCACAGCTGTTCTGGCTGCATTACTTTACAGGGGTTAAGTGTTGCCGCCGGTTATCTTGGCGGGAGAGGAATTTCATGGCCGTTTTGTGACCGGTGATATCGGGTACTTTGAAAATGGGTACTTGTGGTATGTTGCCCGCTGCGATGACCAAATCAAATATAAGGGCTACCGCATAGAGCCCGGCGAAATAGAAGCGGCATTGACGGCATTGCCGGGGATTCATCAAGCAGTGGTGCTGCCGCGCAAAGACCGCTTGGGACGGGTTATTTCCCTTCAGGCGGTGGCGGCTGCAACCGGAGAACCACAGGAGGAACAGGTGCGTCAGGCTCTTGCCAGTATGCTGCCGGAGTATATGGTTCTCCGGAGGATATTGTTTTGTCGTGCACTGTCCATGACGGTAAACGGTAAGATCGACCGAAGGAAAGCAGCTGCGCTATTGGACCAAAGCAATGTGCCAACAGACGAAAAAGAAAGGAACAAATGTTTCACATGAAACATTTTGGAGAAGATGAGGTGAGCACATGAAAAAAGAAAAACTGCTGGAAGTACTGTGTCGAGCCTGTGACCGGCCGCTGGAGTGGAACACGGAGCTGCTGCAAAGCGGCTATTTGGATTCCCTGGCGATGGTGCTGCTGGAGGAAGAGCTGGAGATGGCCGGGGAGAGTATCTCGGTGGCGAGAATACCGAGGGAAGCGCTGGAAACCCCGATAACCCTATGGGACTGGTACCGGATGAATACCCGGGCAGGGAAGCGTGAATAAATATGTTTGACAGCCCGGTGATGATATGCTACAATCATCGGGTTACCTTATTTTTTGACTGACATGGGGTGAAGGCATGAGTACAGTAGAAATTCTGCTCATTGGGATCGGCCTTTCGATGGACGCTTTTGCGGTGGCGATATGCAAGGGCCTGGGAATGCGGCGCATCAACTACCGGCATACCTTTATCATCGCATTGTTCTTTGGTGGATTCCAGGCGCTGATGCCCTTTTTGGGCTGGCTGCTGGGCAGCCGATTTGCGCAGTACATCACCCGGTATGACCACTGGATCGCCTTTGTGCTGTTGCTGTTCATCGGCGGGAAGATGGTGTGGGACACCCTGCATGAGGATGGCAAGGAAGAGGAAGAATTTGCCAACGAACGATTGGATCTGAAGGAACTGCTGCTGATGGCGGTGGCGACCAGTATTGACGCGCTGGCAATGGGGATTACCTTTGCGTTCCTCTCTGTGAGTATTGGCAAGGCCTCCGGGCTTATTGGATGTACCACCTTTGTAATCTCAGCGTTGGGCGTATTTATTGGCAACCGTTTTGGCGCTAAGTATAAGGACAAGGCCTCGCTGACCGGCGGCATTATTCTGATCCTTATCGGCTGCAAGGTGTTGCTGGAGCATCTAGGCATCCTGGGATAAGATTTAGCCGAAACTAACGGATTGACAAATCCGGAACATCATAATATAATAAACCGCGTAAGAGGGAGTAGTTTGCACGGTCTATCGGCTGTGTTGGGCGGTATCGTCATCCCGGCGCTTTGGCGCTCGTGCCGTCCGTAAACACCATGTGTTTAGAACAAGACTTTTACAAAGGTCCCTAATGGGGGCTTTTGTAAGAGTCTTTTTTATATTTAATTGCAAATAATATGCATGAGGTGACTGACTATGATTTTTGAAGAAATCGGCAGCCTGTTTGTGAATGTAGCGGCACTGAGCGACTGGCGCTACTGGGTGATGTGGGCCATCGGCGGCCTGCTCATCTACCTGGCGATTGCCAAGGACATGGAGCCGACGCTGCTGCTGCCGCTGGGCTTTGGCACCATTTTGGTCAATATTCCGCTTTCCGGCGCTATCGACCAGGTGGGTGCGAACGGGCAGGTGACAGAGGGTGCTTTGACTACACTGTTCAATGCCGGCATTGCCAATGAGCTTTTCCCGCTGATCCTGTTTATCGGCATTGGCGCGATGATCGACTTTGGGCCGGTGCTTTCCAATCCCAAGCTGATGATTTTTGGCGCGGCGGCGCAGTTTGGTATCTTTTTGACCTTCTGTGCGGCTTCGATGTTCTTTGGAACCAATGACGCGGCTTCCATCGCGGTCATCGGTGCGGCGGATGGCCCGACCTCCATCTTCGTTTCTCAGATGCTGGGTTCCAAGTATCAAGGTGCCATTATGGTGGCGGCATATTCCTACATGGCACTGGTGCCTATCATCCAGCCGCCGGTCATTAGGGCGCTGACTACCCACAAGGAGCGGTTGATCCGGATGCCCTATAAGCAGGTGGAGATCAGCAAAACCACCCGCATTCTGTTCCCGATCCTGGTGACTATTGTTGCCGGTATCATTGCCCCCACTTCTGTGGCACTCATCGGCTTTTTGATGTTCGGCAACTTGATCCGTGAGTGCGGAGTGCTTAATTCCCTGAGCGATACCGCCCAGCATGTGCTGGCAAACCTGGTGACTATTTTCCTGGGAATCACCATTGCGGCCAATATGCAGGCGGAGCAGTTCCTGAAGCCTGAGACCCTGCTGATCCTGTGCCTGGGCTTGGTGGCGTTCATCTTTGATACTGCGGGCGGTGTGCTGTTTGCCAAGTTTCTCAACCTGTTCCTCAAGACCAAGATCAACCCCATGATCGGCGCGGCAGGGATTTCCGCCTTCCCGATGAGCGGGCGTGTGGTGCATAAGATGGGTCTGGCGGAGGATAAGCAGAACTATCTGCTGATGCAGGCCATTGGTGTAAATGTATCAGGGCAGATTGCTTCCGTTGTGGCGGGCGGCCTGATCCTCAACTTCTTCCTGTAATCGTAAGGGGGTAAAGCAGATGAACTATTTTAATCCTGGTGCTTTTGTGAGTAACTTTCATTACTTGGTTTCCGGTATGCTGGGCATCTTCCTGGTTATTGGCATTATTATTCTCTTTACGATGCTGCTGAACCGGGTCTTTCGTAAGAAATAATTAAGGAACTCTTCATTGTTCGTTTATTGCAGACTGTTCCCAAAAGGGGTATCCTAATGGTAAAATCCATATTGGGACAAGAGGGACGATAAATGCAGATGACTGACCGCCAAAAGAAAATATGGGGCATTGCCACCGTCATTGGGCTGGTAGTCTTTATGGGGCTGCTGTGCTGGTTTGTAGGACGACCGATGATTCGCTTTGTTTCGGAGCCGGAGAAATTCCGCCTGTGGGTGGATGAACACGGCATTTGGGGGCGGCTGGCTTTCATCGGCATGGTGATTTTCCAGATCATCGTGGCCATTATTCCTGGAGAGCCACTGGAGATCGGCGCAGGGTATGCCTTTGGCGCGGTGGAGGGCACCATTCTGTGTTTGACCGGTGCAGTGCTGGGCGGAGCTATTGTGGTGCTGCTGGTACGGCGCTACGGCATTAAGCTGGTGGAGGTCTTTTTCCCAAAGAGAAGATCATGTCGCTGCGCTTTATGCAGGACAGCCGTCGGCTGGAGCTCCTGGTGTTTATCGTCTTTATGATCCCCGGTACACCGAAAGATCTGCTGTGCTACGCAGTAGGGCTGACCAACCTGCGGATGCGGGACTGGCTGTGGATCTCTCTGGTGGCAAGGATCCCAAGTATATTACCTCCACCATAGGCGGCAACGCCCTGGGGGAGCGAAATTATGTTTTTGCGGCGGCGGTATTTGCAGTAACGCTGCTCATCAGTTTGGGAGGCATCCTGTTGTACCGGCACATCTGCCGGAAGGAAAATGAGGAGCTGGCCCGAAAAGAAGAACAGGAGGATAACCACAATGAAGAAAACGATTAGTTTTATCTTGGCGGCGGTAGTGCTGCTGACAATGCTGACCGCCTGCGGCGGAAAAGCGCCTGCAGAGCCTGCCGAAACGGCGCTGTATGGCAAAGTGACGATAGAAAACGCCCCCGCGAACGCGCTGGGTGCGGTAGTCTATCTGGGCTATTACGAAAGTGCCGATGCCATGAAAGCGGAGCTGCCGGAAGCGCTGAAAGACCTGCCACTGGCAGAGATGGGCGGCGGAGAAGCCTATGCCATCATTCCGCGGTTTGAAGGAGAGAGCGTGACCCTGTATGCCGTGACGATGAAGGAAGATGCCACGGCTGAGCGGGCGGAAAACGGCACGGCATATGACGGCGCGGTGCTGCTGATGTGTAATGAGAGCGATATCTTTACCAATACCGAGGTGGAACTGAAGCTTGGTGAAGACAGTATAAGCTTTGGACCGTATATCAGCCTGATGGACGGCAGTGTGGTGACCCATGACCGGGTCCCCGTTGGAATGATCCAGTGACAATCCAGTGAATGTAAAATGAATATTCCCCCGTTCTCTTAGGAGAGCGGGGGAATATTTTTGCGGGATTATCGGACAATGATTTGGGAAAGGACTTCTCCGACCTTGCCATGCAGGGTGAGGGAGGTTTTATCATCCATGGGGGTGGGATCGCGGTTGATGAGGACCAGATACCGGCCGTGAAAATAATGAATGAGAGAAGCGGCCGGATAGACCGTGAGGGAAGTTCCTGCGACGATGAGCATATCGGCATCGATAATAGCATTCAGGCTTTCATCAATGGTTTCGCTATCAAGCTGTTCTTCATAGAGAACAACATCAGGCTTGATAAGACCGCCGCAGGTACAGCGGGGAATGCCGGCCGCGGCGAGGATCTCCTCCGCTGAATAGCACTTATGGCACTTTTGGCAGTAATTGCGGTGAACGCTGCCGTGCAGTTCCAGCACTTTTTTGCTGCCGGCCATCTGGTGCAGACCATCAATATTCTGCGTGATAACGGCCGTGAGCTTTCCGGCGGCTTCCAGCTCCGCCAGCTTGCGGTGGGCTGCATTGGGACGGGCTGTAAGACAGATCATCTTCTGCCGGTAGAAATCGTAAAACTCCGCCGTGTGGCTGACAAAAAAGCTGTGGCTGAGGATGGTTTCCGGTGGGTAATCAAATTTTTGATTGTAAAGGCCATCGACAGAACGGAAATCGGGGATGCCGCTTTCGGTAGAGACACCGGCACCGCCGAAAAAGACAATGTGATGGGATTCATCAATCATCTGCTGGAGTTTTTGGATATTCTCATCCATATAGGAACCTCCTTTGGAAAATAATCTGCTGAAAAAGCCGCCGGTGGGCGGCTTTTTACGGTTTATTGCTTGGTTTTTTGGTTATTCGGTTTCTGACGGAGCTTTTCCCGGGTGCCATCCGGCTTTTGAATGTAAGTGTTATCCAGGGTATGCTTAAGACTGGCCTTCATTTCGGCAATGTACTGTCCACGCAGCTCCATGCGTTCTTTGATTTCTTCATCAGTCAGGTTGCGCTCCCGGGAAAGGCGGGAAAGATGACTGATGCGTTCTAACTTTTTCTTTTTCCATAGGGGCTCCTTACTTGGGGAAAATGAGATCCAGCAGATGCTGGATGACATCGTAACCAAACTGATACTTGGCGATGACGCAGCCACCAATGACCAACCCGACAAAGATGAGCTGGAGCAGCAGAGCAGCGATGCCGAGATTGCGGCGGTTGCGGTTATTGCCGCGGCGGAAGGTCCATTTGATGGCGCAGACAAAATTGACAATGGGAATGGCCAACAGCACCAAAGCGCCCATAAAGGAGCTGACCTTCATCACGGAAGTATCGGGAGGAGTTTTTCGGGGCTTTTCGGGCTGTGGTTCCTCCTGCGGTGGAGCTGTGGGCTGTGGTTCTTCCTCCGGCGGGGCAGCATGCTCATCGTTTCCGGCCACGACGGCAGGCGGGATATCCGAGAGGAGATCGTCATTCCCGGCAAAGGAGCTGTTTTGCAGGTCTTCCATCATGCGTGATCCTCCGTTTACAGCTTAGCGCCGCACTGGGAACAGAACGCGGAACCGGATTCCACAGGCTGGCCGCAGGCAGGGCAGACGGTAGGCGCAGAAGATTCCTCAGCAGTAGGCTGTTCCTCTACGGACTCTGCGGGAGTCTCATCGGTATTAATGATGCAATTGTTATCATCGGAATTATCGGATTTGACAAGAGCGATACGGGCGCGCAGGGATTCAATCTGATCGTAAAGGCCGGTAATCTTAGCACAGTCGGCAGCATAGGGGCCTTCCGCCTCGGATTTACTCTGCTCATAGGTCTTGCGGCCCAGTTCCAGCAAGGCAGCATTGATATCGGACTGGATACCGAGGATTTCAGCCTTGAGCTTGGCGATTTCGCCAAGGTCTTTGGCTTTATCGGCAGCGGTACCGGCCACAACAGAGATCTTTTTACCGAGATTATCGAAGAATGCCATATGATGTTCCTCCTTGGGTGGATGAAAATTTTTGTTACAGGATGATTCTATCACAGTCTGTCCGGCAGTTCAAACAGTAAAGCGTAGAAAGGTCAGGATGTTTTAATTTTTTCGGCTGTTTGGCCGGGGCAATAGGGCCGCAGGGGGCAACGGATGCACTGTGGGCGCCGGGCAATGCAGTATTCCCGGCCTAGAAGCACCATACGGTGGCAAAAGCCAGTGGATTTTTCCGGGGGGATTTTTTCCCGCAGCTGCATTTCGACCTTGTAGGGGTCTTTGGAAGTAGTAAGACCCAACAGATTGGTGATACGGATACAGTGGGTATCGCAAACATAGGAAGGTTGGCCGTAGATATCACCACAGATGAGATTGGCTGTTTTGCGGCCGATGCCGGGGAGCCGGGTGAGTTCCTCAATAGAATCCGGGACTACGCCACCGTATTCATCCCGAAGCATTTTGCACATTTCAACGATATCGCGGGCCTTGGTGTGATAAAAGCCGCAGCTGCGCACCATTTCTTCCACATCGGCGACATCCGCTTCGGCAAAGGCTTCAATGGAGGGGTACTTGGCGAATAGGGCGGGTACCACTTGGTTTACACGGGCATCGGTGCACTGGGCGGAAAGGCGTACTGCAATGAGTAGCTCGTGCGGGATGCGATACTGCAGGGAACAAAGATCCTGCGGGTAGAGCTTTTCCAGTTCTGAGATGATGTGCGCAATGCGTTCTTTTTCCTGCATTTTCGCCACGCTCCTTTCTGTGACCATGATAAAGATTTGCGGGCAAAATGTCAAGGAGGAGGAACCATGCTTCGACCGTTTCTTTTGTACATGGGGGATTACAATGAAGCATGACACGGGAAGGGCGGGCGGAGAGAAATGAAGATATACGGTGATGTGCTGGCGGCGGTGAATTTTACAGTGACACTGCTTATTTTGCAGCTGTGCGGGCGGATACTGGGGATAAGGCCGGGAAGCGCGGTAAAGTACATATCTGGAGCACTGGGAGCCGCTGCCGCGTTTATTATCTTTGTGCCTATTCATTCGGTAGCAGTGCAGCTTTTATATCGGTTGGCAGTTTCGGTACTGTTGGTAGGGGTAGCTTTTCCAGCACTGAATCGCAAACGGCTGCTGCGGGCCATCGGGGTGTTTTATTTGGTGAGTATCGTTTTTGCTGGTGTGACAATGTTGCTCATTTGGCTGCGGCCTGGATTGGGCTTCTATACCGCTAATGGAGTGGTGTACTATAACATTCCGCCGCTGATGCTATTGGTCTGTGTGGCAGCGGCCTATGGTGCAGTGAGCCTATTTGACCGCTTTACAGCGCTGCGGATGCCGCAGAGAGACATTTACCGAATTACGATAGAGCGACGGGGACGAATGGTGCCGGTGATGGCGCTGGCCGATAGTGGCAACCGGCTGATTGAGCCGTTTTCCGGGCTGCCGGTACTGGTGGTAAACGCGGGAGAGGTATGGGGATTGCTGAATCCGGAAGAGCGAAGGATCGTGCGGGAGATGGATACTGATGCGGCTGTACCTGGTGTGCGGTGGGTACTGGCCGGTACAGTACAGGGATGGGGAATGATGCCGGCATTCCGGCCGGAGAGAATGTATACAACGGTGAATGGAAAACAGGTGGAGCTGGGCGGCTATTTTGCCGTAGTGGTTGATGCCGAAATAGGGAACGGAAATTACGGTGGGGTATTTAACCCCAAGATGATACAGGTACTGCTGTGAGGTGACTGAAATGCTGCTGAATAGATTATTGAAAAGACTAAGAAAATTCTTTCTGGGTTATTATCTGGAGATTTACTACATCAATGGGCCGGACAATCTGCCGGCACCGTTGAGCCGGGAGCAGGAAACGGCGATTTTTATGCGGCTGGAGGAAGGCGACCCCAAAGCCAAGGAAATATTGATCACCCATAATTTGCGGCTGGTGGTATATATCGCGAGGAAGTTTGAATCCACCGGTATTGGAATTGAAGACCTGATCTCCATAGGGACCATTGGGCTTATCAAGGCGGTGAATACCTTTTGCCCGGCGAGAAACATAAAGCTGGCGACCTATGCCTCCCGGTGCATTGAAAATGAGATACTGATGTACCTGCGTAAGATACAGAACCAGAAAACGGAGGTTTCCATAGATGAGCCTTTGAATGTGGATTGGGACGGTAATGAGCTGCTGCTTTCAGATATTCTGGGGACGGACGGCGATACGGTGAACCGTGAGTTGGAGCAGGAGGTGGAGCGCAGTGCCCTACGGGGGCTGGTAAGCGGACTGGGGGAGCGGGAGCAGCGTATTATGCGGCTGCGATTTGGGCTGGACGGGGGTGAGGAACGCACCCAAAAGGAGGTAGCGGATATCATTGGGATCTCGCAATCCTATATCTCGCGGCTGGAAAAGAAGATCATACGGCAACTGCGGGAGGAAATGCAACAGATCTACTGAATGGAATTGGCCGCCGGGCAGAAAACACCGGCGGTCAGTTTTATGCGTCGAAAGGGAGAAAATTCCCGGCAAAATATAATGAAATGCTGTTGCAATGGTAGAGGATAAAATGCTATACTGACAATAGTTATAATATGTACAAAGGAGTGTGTTTCCGTGCAGGAGGCAAAGCGTTTTTCCACCGCGCTGTTTGGGTTTGACCGTAAGGCAGTGCTGGACTATATTTATGAACAGGATAAACAGGCACGCGAAGCACTGGAGGAGCTGGCGGTGCGTAATGACACACTGGACCGTAAGGCTGCGGAACTGAATGAGAAGCTGGAAGCCATGAGCGCCCAGTATAAGCAGGCGGTAAGTGATAGCAAGGAAAAGGAACGCCAGCTGAATGAGCAGGGAAGCGACTGCGCGCGCCTGCGGGAGCGCACCAATAAGCTGGCCGCGCAACTGCGGGATAAGGAGAATGCCCTGCAGCTGCAGATGGAACTGAATAAGAAGATGCAGGCCCGTGTAAATGAACAGGAGGCTGCGCTGAACAGCCTGCGAGCGGAGCTGAATGAAGCAAAATTGCAGGCTGACCTTTTTAAGGGGCGGCACGAGGATTTTAATGGGCTGAAAAACCAATTGGATGAAATAAGGGCGCAGTTTACCCAGCGACTGGATCAATTTGAGAAGGATTTTGACCGGCTGGAGGCAGAGGTGCCGTGCTGTAAGGCAGCTGCTCGGTGTGCCAATAAGCAGGAAGAGGACAAGCCGGAGGTACATAAGGTGACACTGCGGCGGCGTGGTGTGGCACAGCAGACTGAGGAACTGGCCAAAACGGCTGGCGGCGCCGGAAGCCGTGTGTGCAAGATCCTAAATGAGTGGAAGTGATGTGACCGATGATCAAATTGATACCCTCGCTGGAGATGCTTGAGGATATCCTGCGAACCATCCGGATACAGGATGTTTTGGATATCCTTATCGTGGCATATCTGGTCTATAAATTGATCGACCTGCTGCGGGAGACCCGCGCGGGGCAGCTCATCAAGGGCGTACTGGGTATAATCCTTGTGTATGTGCTGTCCCAGGCATTCCAGCTGCGCGCGGTCAGCGCCATCATCCGCTATTTGATTACCTACGGCGTTTTCGCATTGCTTATCATCTTCCAGCCGGAGCTGCGAAAGATACTGGAAAAGCTGGGGCGTACCAGCTTTTCGCTGACACAGATCCGAAAGACAGTGAACAGCATCGGCGGAAACAGCTTTGAGAATAACAGCAATATGATGCGCTGCATTAATGCCATCTGTGATAGCTGTGCCATACTTTCCAAGGAACGCACCGGTGCGTTGATCGTCATAGAGCGCAGTACCCGTCTGGGGGATATTATAGCGACCGGTACGCTGGTGGATGCCAGTCCTTCCGCCGAGCTGATCCGCAATATCTTCTTCAAAAACTCCCCTCTGCATGATGGCGCTATGGTCATCCGGGATGGACGGGTACACGCAGCGGGGGTGCTTTTTGCCGCTGTCCAATAACTATGATATCAGCCGGACGCTGGGCACCCGCCACCGGGCGGCCCTGGGTATGTCTGAGGTCAGTGATGCGCTGATCGTGATTGTTTCGGAGGAGACGGGCGCGATCTCAGTAGCCAAAGACGGCAAGCTGAACCTGCGGTTGACGGTAAACAGCCTTAATTCGATTCTGTGCGATGAGCTGCTTTCCGAGCAGGAAGCGAAGAAAGGCAGCGCGATGGATACGCTGATGAGCATTTTCAGGAGAAATGGCCATGAACAAGAATCAAAATGAATCAGTCCAGCAGGCGGCTGATCGTCCCAAGACGCTAAGGATCATCCTTTCGATCATTATTGCGTTTTTTGTGTGGATGGCTGCCATGCTGGCGGCGCCGGAGATCACGAAAGCGATAAGAGATGTTCCCATTACGGTGGATATCCCAACCAGTGCGATGCTGGAGGTAGTGGATGGCGCGGATACCAAGGTCTCACTGGTCCTGGACGGCAAGCAGTTTGAGATAGGCAGCTATGGCCCGGAAAATGTGCGAGTGGTTGCTGATGCTTCCGCGATTACCGAGCCGGGTACCTATGAGGTGCCGCTGGTGGTGAGCGATAACGGTACCAGAAGCTATACGGTAACATCGATTTCTCCCGCTACGGTGACATTGACTTTTGAAACTAGGGCAACAAAGCTTTTGCAGATCCAGGCGGATATTACCGGGCTGACAACCCCGGCCAATTACATTGCTCCGGAAGATGAGATCGTGCTGGAGCCTTCCACCGTGGAAGTGAGCGGTGCGGAAAGCCTTATCTCCCGTGTAGAGCGTGCAGTAATCGAAGTGGATTTCAGCCGGGAGGTAACCAGTACTCAGCAGCAGAATTCCAAGATCGTTTATTATGATGCCGAAGGCAATAAGCTGGAGACGGAGGAGGTTGCCTACTTCCACCAGGATGTGAGCAGCGTAGCGGTAACCGTTCCGGTTAAACGGGTGGCGACTCTGCCGCTGACGGTATCCTTCCTGAATGTGCCGGAAAACTTCCCAGTGGATGAACTTTCATACAGTCTTTCTGTGGATTCCATCACAGTAGCGGCGGAGGATTCCGTGCTGCGCAATCATTCCAGTTTGGTGCTGGGGTATATCGACTTTAAGCAGATGAACCTGCTGACCTCCTCGCAAATGGACTTTGCGGTGCAGCTGCCGGAAGGCTTTACCGATATGGATGATATAGAGGTTGTAACGGTGTCCTTTGAGGCGGATGATCTTGCTTCTACCAATCTGAGCCTAAAGAACTTCCAGCTGGTGAATGTGCCAGAGGGCTTTACGGTGACAGTGGAGGAAAGCGCTTTGCGCGTGTATGTTTTGGGTAAAAAGAGTATCATCAGCGGAATAGCGGCGGGCGACTTTGTAGTGAAGGTCGATCTTTCCGACATGAGAACGCGTGCTGGAAAATACGAGATGCCGGTTTCCATCTATGCGCCGACCAAAGGCTATGTATGGGCGGTGGGTGAATACAGTGTGACAGTGGACGCCAAGGCCAGTTAATTTTAATGATAAGTTCGGCTCTGCTTTTTATGGGCAGAGCTGAATTTTCTTTCCCGGGGGATCGTTATGAGTATTTATCTGATCAACAATATTATTGTACCGCTGGAGGAGGAAGCAGATTTCCGGCGAGAGGCGCTGCGTGCCCTGCGGTGTAAAGGCAGCGACCTTTTGAAGGTGGATATCTATCGGAAAAGCGTAGATGCCCGCAAAAAAGAGAATATCAGGCTAAACTATACCATAGCGGCTACGCTGAAAGAAGGCGTCACCCTACGGGAAAACGCGAAGTATCGCCTGCTGATGGAAGACAAACCGCAGTTCCGGCCGGGGATGGAGCCAATGAAGCACCGCCCGGTGATTATTGGATTGGGGCCTGCGGGGATGTTCTGTGGTTTAATGCTGACACGAGCCGGGTATCAGCCGGTTATCCTGGAGCAGGGAGCACCTATGGAGGAGCGCGTGGCAGATGTAGAGGCCTTTTGGCAGGAGCAGAGGCTGGATGAAAGCTCTAACATTCAGTTTGGTGAAGGCGGAGCCGGGACCTTCTCCGATGGGAAGCTGATGACCCGCATCAATGATGGGTTTTGCCGGGTGGTGTTGGAGGAATTTGTGGCACATGGCGCGCCTAAAGAGATCCTAACGGCTGCCAAGCCGCATATTGGTACAGACCTGCTGCGAAAGGTGGTTGTGGCAATCCGGCAAGAGATCGTATCGCTGGGCGGCGAAGTCCGCTTCCACGCGGCAGCGGAAGATATTATCGCAAAGGACGGTAAGATCACCGGTGTTATTGCGCAGGGAGAGGAGATTCCATGCGACTGTTTGATTTTGGCCCCCGGTAATGCGGCAAGACCGCTTTTCACCTGCAGTATGGAGCGGGGAATTGCAATGGAGGCGAAACCTTTTTCCGTAGGGGCTAGGATAGAGCACCCGCAGGAAGCGATAGATCACGCCATGTATGGGGACTATGCAGGTCACCCCAAGTTGGGACATGCCGAATACCAGCTCTCGGAACGGGAGACAGATACCGGCCGGGCAGTGTATACCTTCTGTATGTGTCCAGGCGGTGTGGTGGTACCGGCGGCTTCCGAACGGGAAACGATAGTGACCAACGGCATGAGCTACCACAGCCGGGATGGAAAAAATGCCAATGCTGCGCTGGTAGTTTCGGTGGACCATCGGGACTATGGGTCAAATCCGCTGGATGGGGTTTGGTTCCAGCAGGCGATAGAGCAAAGGGCCTATGCTGCCGTGGGGAATTACTGCGCTCCAGTGCAGACCGTGGGATGCTTTATGCAGGGGTGTCACGGGGCGGAGTGGGGCAAAGTAGAACCAACCTACTCCATTGGTGTAAAGCCTTGTAACTTCACAAGAATACTGCCGCCTTTTGTGACAGAACAGATGAAAAAAGGATTAGCGATATTTGACCGACGAATAAAGGGCTATGCTGTCTCGGATGCGGTGTTGACAGCACCGGAGACACGCACATCCTCACCTGTGCGCATTCTGCGCGGGGAGGACAGACAAAGTATTTCGGTGGAGGGAATTTATCCATGTGGAGAAGGCAGCGGCTATGCCGGAGGCATCATGAGCTCAGCGGTGGATGGGATCCATACGGCGGGAGCGGTGATTGAGCGTTTCTCACCGCCAGGTGATTGAATAGTTGGACAAAATATGCTATAATATTTTATCAAAATGGAAAGGAGGCCGGCTGTCATGAGATTTTTTGCGTGGAAAGAAAACTTTGCCAAAGCGGACGCGCTGATCGTTGAGAACCGGCCTCTGCCGATGTTCCTGTGCCGGGTGTTGGCTTCCCGCGGGATCAAGGATTCCACATCAGCAGAAACCTTTTTGAACTGTACCCAACCGCTGTGCGACCCCATGGAACTGCATGATATGGAAAAAGCAGTGACGATTGTGCGCAGGGCGATAGACGAGGGAAAGAAAATTCTTGTCTTTGGCGACTATGACTGCGATGGGATCACCGCCACGGTGTTGCTGTATGAGTACCTGGAGGGCGAAGGCGCTAATGTGTGCTATTACATCCCGGAACGGCTGAATGAGGGCTATGGTCTTTCCATGAAGACGATGGAAATGGTCATTTCCTCTGGAATCGAGCTGATCATCACTGTAGATAACGGCATTTCTGCTGTGGAGGAGATTAAGCGCGCTAAAGAAGCTGGAATCGAGGTAGTGGTGACTGACCACCATGCGCTGCCCCAGCAGCTACCACCCGCGGATGCTTTGGTCAATTCCGCATTTGAGGAAAACAGCTCGCCCTGTCGGTACCTGTGCGGTGCCGCCATGGCATTTAAGCTGATTGCTGCATTGGAACAGCAGATGCAGGGGGAGGATCCCCAGGACCTGCTACTAGAACAGTATGGTGACCTGGTGGCAATCGCTACACTGGCTGATGTGGTACCGCTGAAAGGGGAAAACCGCATCCTAACCCGGCTGGGGCTTGAGGTGCTGGCCCAAACAGAGCGACCTGGTCTATTGGCTTTAGCTCAAAATGCCAAAGCAGATCTGGCAGCCTGCAATAGCGATACCATCTCCTTTATGCTCGCACCGCGTATCAATGTGACAGGGCGGATAGGAAGTGTAGATACTGCGGTACAGCTGCTGCTGACCCAAAATGAGGAACAGGCAGTGGCACTTGCGGCGGAGATAGAAAAGCTGAATGCGGAGCGTCGCCGTATGGAGGAAAATATCTCTGCGGAGGCAGGGGAGCTGCTGCACCGCAAGCCTGCTCTGCTGCACAACAGAATATTGACGCTGGTGGGGGATGACTGGCATTTAGGGGTGATTGGGATTGCCGCGGCTCGGATGCTGGAACGCTACCGCAAACCATGTATTATCATTTCTTGCTCTAATGGTATTGCCAGGGGTTCGGCCCGCAGTGTGGAGGGCTTTAGTATCATTGATGCCATTGCTGCGTGCAGCGAGAGGTTGCAGAAATTTGGCGGACACCCCATGGCTGCTGGCTTTACACTGGCGGAGGAGGATATTCCGGCTTTTACTGCCGCATTGGAAGAATATGCTGCGGAGCATTATCCCATTATGCCAGTGCATACGGTAAAGCTGGATGCCCCCATTGCGCCGGAGGAGATTACCGTGGCGAATGTAGAGGAGATGAGCCGGCTTTCTCCTTTTGGATGCGAAAACCCCATGCCGACTTTTTTACTACCTGGTGTGACAGTGCAGGCTGTGAATTCTATTGGGAATGGTAATCATCTGCGTATGTCTGTAACAGCTGGGCGGTATACAGTACCGATGGTGTACTTCGGAATGCCTGTAAAGCAGTTTCCCTTTTCGATTGGCGACCACATAGATGTGGCCTGTGCGTTAAGTATCAATGATTTTAATGACCAGCGGACGGTTTCCGTACGGGTCATCAATGTGCATCCGACGGGCTGGCGGCAGGGAGAGAATCTGCGTGCAGCAGCGGCCTTTGAGGCGGTGGTGCGCGGAGAAGAAACTGCTGATGCCACGGAAGTCTTTACCCGGAACGACTTGGCAGGAGTGTATCGTTATCTGCGGGATAACAGCCCCATAAAGACAGGAACGGACGGAATGTACTACATATTGCGAAAAAAGTTGGATGGCTATACCTACTTTAAGCATTTGGCGGCACTGCAGATTATGCGGGAGCTGGAGCTGATGGAGGATATGCAGCCTGAAGGCTTTGTGATAAAAAACGGAGAAAAGAAGGTGGAGCTGAAACACTCCCAAACCTTCCGAAGGCTCCAGAAAGGGTAGGTGAGCGATGGACGCCCTGTATGAGAAACTAGCGGATGCCATAGAAAAATCTAACAAAACCTATGATATTCCGCGGATAAGAACGGCCTACGAGCTGGCAAAAAAGGCACACGAAGGACAGATGCGTTCTTCCGGTGACCCATACATTTCCCATCCCATAGAAGTAGCGGTAATACTGGTAGGGCTGGGTATGGATTCGGATACTATCATCGGCGGGCTGCTGCATGATGTGGTGGAAGATACTACCGTAACGCTGGAGGATATAGAAAAGCAATTTGGCGGCGATGTAGCTGAACTGGTGGATGGTGTGACAAAGCTCGCCAATATTCCTTATTCCAGCCGGGCAGAGCAACAGGCGGAAAATGTACGCAAGATGCTGTTGGCCATGGCAAAGGATGTTCGAGTTGTCATCATCAAGCTGGCAGACCGGCTGCACAACATGCGCACGCTGGATTATCGCATTCCTGAAAAGCAGCGGGTCAAATCGCTGGAGACGATGGAGATCTATGCGCCACTGGCGCACCGGCTGGGTATCCGTAGCGTCAAGGAAGAGCTGGAGGATCTCTCTCTGAAACATCTGGATCCGGTGGCTTACCACGAGATAGAGCAGCAGCTGGCCCTGCGCAAAGAAGATCGGGAAGCGTTCCTGAGCAATATTATTAAGCGAATTCAGGCCAGGCTGGAAGAAGAACATGTGACCGCACAGATAGATGGGCGGGTGAAAAGCATCTATGGCATCTACCGTAAGATGTATATTCAGGGCCGCTCCTTTGATGAGATTTACGATATTTATGCGGTGCGCATTATTGTGGATACTGTACCGGAGTGCTACAACATTCTGGGGATCATCCATGATATGCTGCGGCCGATCCCGAATCGCTTTAAGGACTATATCTCTACCCCCAAGCAGAACATGTATCAATCGCTGCATACCACTGTGCTGGATAAAGAAGGCGTGCCTTTTGAAGTGCAGATCCGTACCTGGGATATGCATTACACTGCGGAATACGGTGTTGCGGCGCACTGGAAATACAAGATCGGCATGGAGGGTAAGGATTCGCTGGATGAGCGCCTGGCGTGGATCCGGCAGCTGTTGGAATCGCAGAAGGACTCCGATGATGTGGAGGACATTGTAAAATCCATTAAAACCGATATTGCACCGGAGGAGGTTTTTGTATTTACGCCGCGCGGGGATGTGATCCGGCTGCCACAGGGTTCCACCGTGGTGGACTTTGCCTATGCTATTCACTCAGAGGTCGGCAATAAGATGATCGGTGCCAAAGTGGATGGGCGGTTGGTTTCGCTGGACTATAAGGTAAAAACCGGCATGATCGTAGAGATCATTACCTCCACCACCCAGAGTAACGGCCCTAGCCGTGATTGGTTGAAAATCGTAAAGACCAGTGAGGCCCGTAATAAGATTCGCTCCTGGTTCAAAAAAGAAAAGCGGGAAGAGAACATTGCTGAGGGCAAATTGGCACTTGAAAAGGAAATGCGCCGCAATCTGATTGCCCCGCCGCAGGAAGAGCGTGAAAAGTTTATCGCGGACATTGCCACCCGGCAGAAATACAACACGGTGGATGATTTTTACGCCTCTATTGGCTATGGCGGTATATCGCTGGAAAAGATCATGCCGCGTGTCAAGGATGATTTTATCCGCCTGTACCGCAAACCGGAACAAACCCTAGCCCCAACTGTTAAGAAAACCTCACAAAAGGCTTCTAACGGCGTTATTGTGGAAGGGCTGGATGGTTGCTTAATCAAATTTGCACGGTGCTGTAATCCACTACCCGGCGATGAGATCGTAGGTTTTATCACTCGTGGGTTCGGGGTATCTATTCACAAGTGCGACTGCGCCAATGTGGTAAATGCTCGTCGCCGTGGGGAGGACCCGGAGCGGTGGGTAAATGCCACCTGGGCCAGTAAGGTGAAAGAAACATTCAAATCCACGCTGGATATTCTTGCATCGGACCGGATCGGTATACTAGCAGATGTAAGCGTACAGTTGGGGAATATGCGCGTTCCCATTCATTCGGTGATGGCTAAGGAGTTGAAGACCGGTCAGACTAGTATTCAGGTTTCCATCGGCATCAGTGACCTGAACCAGCTGCAAACCATTATCAATAACCTCAGCCGAATCCCCGGCGTATCTTCTGTGAAAAGGGCGGTGCTTTCGTGAGAGCGGTCGTACAAAGAGTCAGCGAGGCATCGGTTCGTATAGCTGGCGAAACGGTAGGGAAAATCGGAAAAGGATTTTTGATTCTGCTGGGGGTAACCGAAGGGGATACTCCAGAGCTGTGCAGTTATTTGGCTGAAAAATGCGCCGGACTGCGGGTCTTTACCGATGAAAACGATAAAATGAATCTTTCGTTGAAGGATGTAGCGGGAGAGGTACTGGTGGTTTCGCAGTTTACGCTGTATGGTGACTGCCGAAAGGGCAAACGGCCTTCTTTCATTGCGGCAGCCCGGCCGGGAACGGCGATTCCGCTGTATGAGCGGTTTGTGGCAGAGCTGATGGACCATGATCTCCATGTGGAAACAGGCTGGTTCGGCGCGGATATGGAGGTATCCCTTATAAATGACGGACCGGTGACGCTGATACTGGATACAGAAGAAATGCGTACCGGCCGGGTGGATCGATAAAAGGAGTGAAAAAAAGATGAAAGTGATCAGTGTGCCGATGCATTGCTTTGCATCGAATTGCTATTTGGTGGCCAGTGAGAAAGGCAACTGTGCCGTCATTGACCCCGGTATGGAACCGGAAAATATTATCAAGGCGATAGAAGAGAACCACCTGACCCCTAAAATAATTCTGCTGACCCATGGCCATTACGATCATTTCTGCGCAGTGCCAGGGCTCAAGGAGCACTATCCGGAAATCCAGCTGATGGCGGCAGAAAAGGAAGTGCCTCTCTTGAGCGATCCCCGCAAGAATTACAGCGCTTCTGCCATTGGTGCGCCAGTTACCCTTCAGCCGGACCGACTGCTGAAAGAGGGAGACAAGATAGAGCTGGATGAGCTGGAGTTTACCGTTTGGGAGACACCCGGCCATACCGCAGGTTGTCTGACCTATTTCTGTGGGGATGCTATTTTTACAGGGGATACCTTGTTTGTGCAGAGCTGCGGCCGTACCGATATGTATAGCAGTGACTTTCATGGATATGGTGGATTCATTGACTCGACTGCGCTCTATCAAGACCAATTATCATATGTACCCCGGCCATGAGCAGGATGGAATGCTGTTTGACCAATACGCCTGGATTGATAGCCTGGTAGCACGGGTACGCGCGGCTTATGGTCGTTAAACTGAATCGACCGGACATCCGGTACGAGGTGGAAAGTCTGATACGGATGCTGTTGGGAGAAACTCCGGTGACGATTGTTTTGCCGGGAGAAGCCATCCCAGATGACAATGACAGCATTGCCATTACGGTGCAGGAGCAGGAAAAATGCTGCCTGTGCCATGTGGTTGCCTGCCTGAATGGGGAAAAGCGTGAGGCGTCATCTCCTAGTACGGTAGACCGGACGGAGATAGAGCAGACCATCTGCCGGATGCTGTACAATCAATTGACAGCACTGTTGGGACACACTCTTCCCTGGGGAATGCTGACCGGTGTGCGTCCGGTAAAGCTGGTACGGCAAATGACCGAAGTAGGAATGACAGAAGCTGATGTTATGCAAAAGCTATCTGATTATGGTGTCAGTGAGGAGCGGGCGCAACTTTCGATGGATACTTGGCATAACCAGCGGGAGATTGTGGAGGCACTTTCTTCGGATCAGATCAGTTTGTATGTTGCGATCCCGTTTTGTCCCTCCCGGTGCAGCTATTGCTCTTTTGTGTCGCATTCCATTGAACGGGCAGGAAATATGCTGGAAGAGTATCTGCCGCTGTTGCTACGGGAACTGGAACTGACAGGCCGCCTAGTAAAAGAAGCGGGACTTACCGTTATCAGTGTATACATTGGCGGCGGGACACCGACGACCCTAACCGCAGAGCAGATGGATCGGCTTTTGCGAGAGATTCGAAAGGACTTTGATCTGACTGCTTGTGAGGAATTTACCGTAGAGGCTGGCCGTCCAGATACCATTACGCTGGAAAAGCTAAGGGTAATGGCGCAAAATGGTGTAGACCGCATCAGTATTAACCCGCAGACACTCAATAACAGCGTTTTAAAGGCCATCGGACGGCGTCATACGGCTGAGGATTTTCTTGATGCTTGGAAGCTCTCGGAAGAATTTCACTTTGACCGAAATGTTGACCTCATAGCCGGACTGCCAGAGGACACTTTTGAGTCCTTCCGAAGCACCATAGAACAGGTGCTGGCGCTCCACCCGGAAAATATTACGGTACATACCCTAACGGTCAAGCATGCTTCCACACTAAAGGAAGAGGGCCCGCAGAAGCGAACTGCCATGGAGATGGTGGAATATTCCCGTCATTTGCTAGAGGAGGCGGGTTACCAACCCTACTACCTATACAGGCAGAAGGGCACTGTGGAGGCATTGGAAAATGTGGGCTATACCCTGCCGGGAAAGGCCTGCAAATACAATGTCTATATTATGGATGATGGGCATACCATAATCTCAGCAGGGGCTGGCGGTGTAACCAAGTTGGTACCGAACGGTCCACAGCGCATCACCCGCAGCTTTAACTATAAATACCCGTATGAATATATCAATCGTTTCCAAACGGTGCTGGAGCGAAAGGAAGTTCTGCCGCTGCAGCGCCTGAATGATACCGAGTGAACCGAAAGGAGCGGAAGTTATGAATCAGGCAAACTGGGATGACATTTTGGGAAAAGCCAAGGAATTTGGCAAGGCGGTAGGCAATGTTGCCGGTGAAGTAGTGGATGCTTCCCGCCAGAAGCTGGACGAGATGAAAAAGCGCCGCGAGCTGGAGGAATGCTATATGAAGCTGGGACGGATGTACTATGCCCTGCTACAGGAAGGCACCGAGGAGGAGGAAACCGCTCATGCCATTGCAGAAAAGGCGGCAGCTATTAAGGTGATGCTGGAAAGCGTAAACGAGAAAAAGCGGCGGGAGAATACGGAGATTCATATGGTGGCATGCCCCCACTGCAATAAACTGGTACCCTCTACGGCGATGTTTTGCAGCTATTGCGGCAAGGCTATTTACCCTGCAGAGGAAAAATAAACTGTAATAGTAAACATAACGGGGAAGTCGAACAGCAAAGTATGCTGTTCGGCTTCCTTTTTTGGTGAAAAGGGGCGGAGGAGATGATGGAAAAAGGAAAGCAGACTATTTTGCAGGGAGCGCTCATCTTAACAGCGTCCACCATGGTCGTTAAGGTGATCGGTGCGCTGTTCAAAATCCCGCTGGCTAATATACTGGGCGGCGTAGGAATGTCCTATTTTGTTTCCGCTTATGATGTTCTCATTCCCATTTATTCCATGACAGTGACCGGATTGGGTGTAGCTGTTTCCCGTATGGTATCGGAGTACGGCGGCAGGGGAGAAGAGGCTGGAAACATTCTAAAAACTGCGAGACTCATGTTCTTGGGGATTGGCACGCTGGCGGCAGTGCTGCTGTTTATTGGAGCTGGACCATTAACAAAACTCATCGGAAACCCTGCGGCGGCACTTTCGGTCTGCTGCATTGCGCCGTCTGTTCTTGTTTTCCTGCCTCTCTTCGGCTTATCGTGGATACTTTCAGGGTCGGCAGAATATGCTGCCGACCGCGCGCAGTCAAGTCGTGGAGGCCATGGTTAAGCTGGTTGCCGGAATCTTATTGGCATGGTTTTTCTATTCCAGGCTGAACGACGCGGCAATGGCGGGAACACTGTGCTGGCCTGGTACAATGCAGGAGGTACAGCTGAGGATTTTGCAGTACTCAGCGGCTGGAGCTGTGCTGGGCGTATCACTGAGCACATTGTGTGGATTATTGTTTATTCGTGGTCAGTACCGACGAAATGTACCGGAACGAGGAGGGCGTTTTTCCAGTACGGATGCCAAAAAGCTGTGGCATGTTGCGCTGCCAATTGCACTGACTTCTCTCTGTGCCAATCTTACCACTGTTATCGATCTTTCCTCTGTAATGAACTGCCTGAAAAACGCTGTGGAGCAGGGGAGTGAGCATATCCTGCGGATGTATACTGGGTGTATCCCTCCGGAGGTAACGGTGGAGGTACTTCCAGAATATCTGTATGGCTCATATTCTGGGCTGGCAGTTTCAATTTTTAACCTAGTACCGGCGGTTACGGCCGGCATTGGGATGAGTGCGATTCCGGCCATAGCCCGCTATTGTGCTGCAAAAGATGACAGGTGCTTGCAGCGATCGGTAGAATCGGCAATGGCAACCACAGCTGCAGCTGCTTTCCCAGCCGGGCTTGGCATTTTTACCTTTGCTGAAGAAATTCTATCATTTCTATACCCACATCAGTTAATGGAGGTTGCCATTGTAGCGCCAACGCTGCGGATGATGGGCGTGGTGACAATTCTGATTTCTTTTGCCGGGATTTTTAATAATGTCTTGCAGGCTTCCGGGATGGAACGAACACCATTAACCGCACTCTTAATCGGCGGGGTACTGAAGATGGTGACAAACTATATTCTTGTTTCCCGCCCGGAGATTAATATTCATGGGGTAGCCTATGGCAGTTTACTGTGTTACTGCTTTATAGTACTGTACAGTGCGCTGCGCTGGTTTGGCAGCGGTCGACCGTTTGCGCGGGTATCGGTGCTCCTCAAGCCGATGATCTCTGCCGTTGTGTGCTGTTTCGCGGCGCGGGCGGTTTATAACCTCCTTTTGGGATACATAAGCGCTTGGGCATCCCTGCTTTTTTCCATTGCGGTGGGGGGCGCTGTGTACATCGGGCTGCTGTTTTGTCTGAAGTTTATTAAAAGTGCTGAAATATGTGTTGCATTTTCGGGCAAGAATAGAAGAAAATAGCTTGAATTTAAGCCGCGTTTCTAGTAAAATGGGAGTACTATCTGAAAAGCAGGTTATTCACAATGCCAAATCTGTGCGACAAGGAATCCTATGACTGCAATGATTTAATTAAGATTGTTGGAATTCTGCGGAGCCCGGAAGGATGCCCGTGGGATAGGGCGCAGGATCATCACACCATCCGCAATAATTTCTAGGAGAGGCGTATGAGGCTGTAGAAGCCATTGATCTGGAAAGTTCCGCACTTCTGCGGGAGGAGCTGGGAGATGTGCTGCTTCAGATTGCGCTGCACAGCCAAATGGAGGCGGAGCAGGGCCATTTTGATTTTAATGATGTATGCACCGGGATTTGCCGCAAGATGATCGGCAGGCATCCGCACATCTTTGGCAGTGAGTATGCTGCGAATGCTGCGGAGGCGGCACAAAACTGGGAACAGCAGAAACGCAAGGAAAAAGGACTTTACAGTTTGGAGGATCGTTTGCGGCAGGTTTCCGGCGCTTTACCGGCACTGATGCGTGCGCAAAAACTGATCGCCCGAGCAGCCGCATCCGGATGTTTCGAAGATCCGAATGATGGTATGCTCCGAAATTGCCTGGAGGATGCGCTTTTGGCGGATGAAACGGATGTGCAAGGTTGGAGCAGGTTACTGTTCCTTGTATGCGAGCGAATGGAGCGACTTGGAATTTCTGCAGAGGAAGCGCTTTCCCGTGAGTCGGACCGGATGATCGAATGCTTTTTGGAGATGCAACATAGCGAGAAACCCACGGAGGGTGGATCGTTGTGAATATGAAAAAGGCATGGTTGCCTACTATTCTTTATATCAGGAGGAAACACAAAATGACCAAAGCTGAAATGATCGTCGCCGTAGCCGAAAAGGCCGGTATGACTAAGAAGGATGCCGAGAAGGCAGTTGCCGCTGTTTTGGAGACCGTTACCGAGACCTTGAAGAAGGGCGATAAGAGCACCCTCACCGGGTTTGGCTCTTCGAGGTTAAGACCCGCGCGGCTCATGCTGGTATTAACCCCAAGACCCGCAAGCCCATCACCATCGCTGCCAGCAAAGCTCCCGTTTTTAAGGCTGGTAAGGCGCTGAAGGATGCTGTAAAATAAATTCTGAACCAGTGGAGTCGGTGCCAGCGCACCGGCTCTTTTGTAAGGAGGCCCCCTATGAGGCTGGATAAATATTTGAAAGTTTCCCGGATCATCAAACGGCGGACCGTGGCCAATGAGGCCTGTGATGCCGAACGCGTAGTAGTAAATGGCAAAACCGCCCGCGCCTCCTACGAGGTCAAGGTAGGGGATGTTATTGAGATCAACCTGGGGCAAAAACCGGTAAAACTGCGGGTGACCGCGCTGAAGGAAACAACCAATAAGGATAACGCATCCGAGAATTTTGAGATTTTGTAAAAGGGAAGCCGCGGCAGCAATGCTCCGGCTTCCTTTTCCATTTCTTTCAATTGTTGAGGAATGTTTACTGCTCCTTTGGTCAGCCCATACTTCTGCCATCGCGTTGGTGGGGGAAAGGCTATGTATTATAAGGTAGAGATCAGCGGCGTTGATACTTCTAAGCTGAAAACACTAAAAAATGACGAAACCAACGAATTATTGCGACGGGCACATGCCGGGGATAGAGAGGCGCGTAACCGGCTGGTGGAAAGCAACCTGAAGCTGGTGCTCAGCGCCGTACAGCGCTTCAGCAACCGGGGGGGCAACCCAGATGATCTTTTTCAGGTGGGGTGTATCGGGCTCATTAAGGCAATCGAGCGCTTTGATATTGAGCTGGGGCTAAGCTAAGCACTTATGCTTTTTCCCTTATTATTGGAGAAATGCGTCGCTTTCTACGGGATTCTGGCATGGTGAAGGTGACACGACGAGTAAGGGAACAAGCTGTTGCTGCGCTGAAGAAAAAAGAGGAATTGCAAAATTCCTTAGGACGCGAGCCGACTGTGGAAGAGATAGCGGCAGCCATGCAGCAGCCCAAGGAAGATGTGGTGCTGGCAATGGAAGCGATTATGGAGCCCAGCTCGCTGTATGATCCTGCTTATTCCGATGGGAGAGAGAACATCTGCCTAATAGACCAAGTGCAGGATAAAACAAGTGAGAGCGACTGGCTGGATGAAATGCTGCTGCGGCAGGCAATGGAGGCACTCTCCGCCCGAGAAAAGAAAATACTGTCGTTGAGGTTCTTTGCTGGCAAAACGCAGGTGGAAGTCAGCCAAGCGGTAGGAATATCACAAGCTCAGGTTTCGCGTATCGAAAAAGGGGCATTGCAGCGCATTAAAACACAGATGTAAACTGGAATAGCCCTGCCGCATAGGATATAACAGAATCCTGCTGCACAGGGGAGGGAAGCGGATGGTATGCAGTTTAATGGAGCTGCGCTGCAAGGAAGTGGTCAACATTCAAAACGGTGCCTGCCTAGGATGCGTTTGCGATGTGGAGTTTGATACCTGTACAGCGCATATTTGTACCCTTATCATTTTCGGCAGACCGCGCTTTTTTGGCCTGTTTGGCAGGGAGCCAGATCTGATCATTCCATGGGATCAGATCAAATGCATTGGAGAAGATACCGTACTGGTGGAAAATGTGTCATGCCCGGCACCGCCCCGTCGTCGGATGTCCTTTGCCGGGGCTTTGCATTGATTGAGGATGATCCGCAGAAAACTGCGGATTTTCTTTTTATTTATGCTTGATTTTCCCGAAAAGCTATGATAAACTATATCGGTACAACGCATGCGGTACGATCTGTTCGGCCATGTGCCCGCAAGGGTGGCAGGGCGGAGATGACTGCCGCAGAGGTTACACAAACAAATTTTTGGAGGTAAACAAACAATGGCAGTAGTATCTATGAAACAGCTTCTGGAAGCTGGCGTACATTTTGGTCACCAGACCCGTCGCTGGAATCCCAAGATGGCTCAGTACATCTTCACCGAGCGCAACGGTATCTACATCATCGACCTGCAGAAAACCGTAAAGAAGCTGGAAGAGGCTTATGATTTCGTTCGTGAGCTTTCCGCCAACGGTGGCACCGTTCTCTTTGTTGGTACCAAGAAGCAGGCTGGCGATTCCATCCGTGAGGAAGCGGAGCGCGCCGGTGCTTACTATGTAAACGCTCGTTGGCTGGGCGGTATGCTCACCAACTTTGAAACCATCCGTAAGCGTATCCGTCGTCTGGAGCAGCTGCGCAAGATGGAAGCAGACGGCACTTTTGAGCGTCTGCCCAAGAAGGAAGTTGTTAAGCTGGAACTCGAGATTGAGAAGCTCGAGAAATACCTCGGCGGCATTAAGGATATGAACAAGCTGCCCGCTGCTATGTTCGTTGTCGATCCCCGTAAGGAGAAGATCGCTGTTGCTGAAGCGCACAAGTTGGGCATCCCCGTTATCGCTATCGTAGATACCAACTGCGATCCCGATGAGATCGACTATGTTATTCCCGGCAACGATGATGCTATCCGCGCTGTCAAGCTGATCTCCTCCGCTATGGCCAACGCCATCATTGAGGGTCACCAGGGCGCTATGGGCGCCGCCGCTGCCGAAGCTGAGGCAGAGGTCGCTGCTGAGACCCAGGAATAAGAACTGACACGGAGAAGCCCGAAGCACTTTCGGGCTTTTCTTGAGAAACTGTGATAAAACACCTATAAAAGATACAGGAGGAAACAAAAATGGCATTTACTGCTCAAGATGTTAAGGATCTGCGCGAAAAAACCGGCTGTGGCATGATGGACTGCAAAAAAGCTCTGACTGCTTCTGACGGCGATGTAGAAAAGGCGATCGAGTTCCTGCGTGAGAAGGGCCTGGCCGCTGCTGCCAAGAAATCCGGCCGTGTAGCTGCCGAGGGTGTGGTATGCACCATGGTAGATTACGAAAAGAAGGTTGGCGTTGTTATCGAGGTCAACTCCGAAACCGACTTTGTTGGTAAAAACGCTGATTTCATCAGTTTTGTCGAGGCTTGTGCCAAGACTGTTATTGATGAGAATCCCGCTGATGTAGAGGCCCTGATGAACTGCAAGCTGGCCGGTACCGATGTTACTGTTGACGCCGCGCTGAAGGATAAGATCCTCACCATTGGCGAAAACCTGAAAATCCGTCGCTTCACTCGCTACGAGGGCAATGTAGTCAGCTACACCCACGGCGGCGGCCGTATTGGCGTCCTGGTCAAGTTTGAGCTGGATGGCGTGGCCGCCGACAAGGACTTTGAGACCTTCGGCAAGGATATCGCCATGCAGATTGCGGCTGTAAGCCCCAGCTATATCTGCCCCATGTGCGTTCCCGCTGATGTGGTAGCCAAGGAGAAAGAGATCGTCCTGGCTCAGATCGAGAACGATCCTAAGCTGGCTGGCAAGCCCGCTCAGGTTAAGGAGAAGATGGTAGACGGCCGTATCAACAAGTTCTATAAGGAAGTCTGCCTGCTCAAGCAGCCCTTCGTTAAGGACGGCGAGATCGATGTTGCTGAGTACATTGAGAAGACCGGTAAGGAACTGGGCGGCACCATCAAGGTTGCTGACTTCGTCCGCTATGAAAAGGGTGAGGGTATCGAGAAGCGCGAGGATGACTTCGCCGCTGAAGTTGCCAGCATGGTAAAGTAATTTAGTAAAAAATGATAGAGACAGCAACTATCCTTATGGGTGTTGCTGTTTTTATTATGTAATGTAGAAGATTACCTGTTGATTTGAACAAAAAAATGCGTTATTATTGTAATATCAAACAACAAGGAGGACTTCAGAATGAAATTTTCCCAGATGAAATATGAGCGCCCGGATGCTGAGCAGCTGAAAGCTGAGTTGAATGGCTTGACTGAAAAGCTGAAAGCAGCGAAAAGCTATACTGAGGCGAAAGAATTGTTCCTGGCAGAGGAAAAGCTGAATAAGCACATCAGCACCTTGGCGAATCTTGCCCATATTCGCCACACCATTGATACCCGCGATGCTTTTTATGATGGAGAAATGAAGTTCTGGAACAAGGTTGACCCCGAGCTGGAGGAGTGCCAGCAGGCATGGACCAGGCCATGCTGGAATCTCCTTACCGTAAGGACTTTGCCGAAGAGTACGGCAACCTGATGTTCCTCAAGGCGGAAATCAAGTGCAAGACCTTCTCTCCTGTGATTATTGAAGAACTGCAGAAAGAAAATGAGCTGGCCGATGAGTATGAAAAGCTGTTGGCTTCTGCTCAGATCCCGTTTGAGGGCGGTGTATACACCCTTTCTCAGCTCACTCCGTTTAAGAGTGACCCGGACGATGCCCGTCGCCTCGCTGCATGGAAAGCCGAGGGCAATTGGTACAAAGAAAACCAGGCTAAGCTGGATGATCTTTACGATCAACTGGTGCATCTGCGTGATAAAATGGGCAAAAAGCTGGGCTATGAAGGTTATACCACGCTGGGATACTACCGCATGGGCCGCAACTGCTACACCAAGGAAGATGTAGAGAAGTTTCGCAAGGCGGTTGTGAAGTATTTGGTGCCTGTGGCGGACAGCATTTATCGCGAGCAGGCGAAGCGTTTGGGCAAAGAATATCCTATGAGCTTTGCCGATAATGCGCTGGAATTCCGCTCCGGTAATCCCAAGCCAGTAGGAACCCCTGATGAGATCCTTGCTATGGGTCGTAAGTTCTATGATGAACTCTCTCCTGAGACCGGCGAATTTTTCCGCATGATGCTGGACAATGAACTGCTGGATGTTCTTTCCACCGAAGGCAAACGCAGCGGTGGCTACTGCACCAGCATCGCCGATTATGAGGTTCCCTTTATCTTTGCCAACTTTAACGGCACCCAGCACGATGTGGAAGTAGTGACCCACGAGGCCGGCCACGCCTTTGCCGCATACATGAACCGCCATCGCATCCCCACCTCCTACATTTGGCCTGGTATGGAAGGCTGCGAGGTTCATTCCATGTCGATGGAATTCCTGGCATGGCCTTGGGCGGAGGGCTTCTTCGGGGAGGATGCCCGCAAGTTCCGTTACAGCCATCTTTCCGGCGCCCTCACCTTTATCCCTTACGGTACTATGGTCGATCACTTCCAGCATATCGTATTTGAAAAGCCGGATATGACCCCCAGAGAGCGCCACGATACATGGAAAGAGCTACTTGGTATTTATATGCCGTGGATGAAGTTGGATGGTGACATTCCGTTCTACAGCGAGGGGGAAGGCTGGCAGCGTCAGCATCATATTTACTCTATGCCGTTCTACTATATCGATTATTGCCTGGCACAGACCGTTGCACTCCAGATCTGGGCGCTGCAGCAGAAAGACCGCAAGAATGCTTGGGAACACTACATGGCTTACACCCGTCAGGGCGGCAGCCGCGTCTTCACCGAACTGCTGAAAAACGCTGGGTTGGAAAGCCCATTTGAGGAAGCTGCCTAAACGGTGTTTGCCAGACCGCCAGCGAATGGCTGAAGAGTTACGATTTGACCGGCATCGAATAATCGCTTGGTGAAATGCGTGAAATAGGGCAGGAGACTTGCATAAAAACTCTGTTTGGATTTCACAAATCAACAGATAAAATCACGATATCCCGCGCAAATAATTGACAAATTACAAATTCTATGGTAGTATATTAAAAAAATTTTTTATAGAATACAGGATTCAAAATTAAATCCTGCAAGTCGCAGCGCTTTGCCCTAGGATTTTAGGTATAAATGGACTGAAACCACCTAATTTGTGAATTCGCGGCGCAAGCCCGATTCAAAATAACAAAACGAAAATATTTAAGGAGGAAATTGCAACATGAAAAAGTTTCTGGCTCTGTTGCTCGCTGTAGTCATGGTTCTTACCATGGTAGCCTGCGGCGAGGGCAAGAAGAAAGCTGACGGTCAGGTTGTTATCGGTACTTCTACCGAAGCTTCCGGCGACTGGGCCTATTCCGCTTTCGTAAGAAACCCCAATGCCACCGATAAGGCGGTTATGACACTGACCGATGATATGACTACCGTCGAGAGTGATCAGCACGGTGACTATGGAATCAACAAGACCGTCGTTAAGTCCTATGAGCGTATCGAGGAGAGAACGGCAACGTTACCTACAAGTTCGTCATCAATGACGGCCTGAAGTTCAACAACGGCGAAGCTGTTACTGCGCAGAACTTTGTCGCCTGGACCATGTTCGTTACCTCTCCTGCAGGTAAGGAGATGGGCGTTGTTTCTGCTACCTATAACATGCTGCCCGGCGGTCTGGCTTATCGTAACGGCGAGACCAACGTTCTTTCCGCCGTACGTCTGTACGATGAGAAGACCTTCTCCATCACCATCGCCAAGACCGGCGAGGATGGCGAGACCTCTTATCTGCCTTACTACTATGACATTACTTATGCCGCCATGCTGGCTGTTAACCTCACCTACTGGTTCGGCGAGGGCTGGTCTGTTAAGGATGACGGCGAGGGCGTTTACTTTGTAAATGCTGACGGCAAGGAGTTCACCGCTGAAACTGTCGGCGAGACTGTTACTGCTGCTCGTTTTGCCACCGGTAACCGTGTTACCGCAGGCCCCTACAACCTCGTCAGCTTCGATCAGAGCTCCCGCGAGATCGTTCTGGAAGTAAACGAGAACTACAACGGCAACTTCGAGGGTCAGAAGCCCGGTATCCAGAAGCTGGTTATCGTTAAGACCTCCGAAGATACCGTTATGGATATGATCACCACCGGTCAGATCCAGATCTATTCCCAGATCGCTGATGGCTCTGAGGTTAACGCTGTTATGGACCTCATCGAGGCCGGTACCATCGACAGCTCCACCTCCCAGTATGACCGCGCCGGTTACGGTTACTTCGGCTTTGCCTGCGACCTTGGTCCGACCCAGTTCACCGAGTTCCGTCAGGCGATCGCCTATCTGCTGGATCGTGTTGAGTTTGCTCAGACCTTCTGCAAGGGCTGGGGCAGCGTAGTGCATGGTCCTTACTGCACTGCTTTCACCATGACCTCCAAGACCGACATTGAAAAGAAGATCAACCACTATGACTACAACCCCGAGAAGGCTGTTGAGCTGCTGAAGCAGGCTGGCTTCGTTTACAATGCTGACGGCTCCGACTATGTTGACGGCTCCGGCGAGGTTCGTTATGCCAAGGTTACCGAGGAGCAGGCCAAGTACTATGAGAGCTTCAATAAGGTTCTGGCTGACGGCACCATTCTGATGCCCGCTACCGTCAACTGGGCTTCCTCCGAGGGTAACGCTGTTTCCGCTCTGCTTTCCACCATGCTGGCGAACAGCGATGCCACCAAGGCTGCCGGTGTTTCCATCGTCAAGACCGAGATGACCTTCCCCAGCCTGTTGAGCTATATGTATCGTCAGGAAACGAACGGCGCTGTCGGCGACTTCACTGTTCCTACCTACAATATGTTCAACCTGGCTACCGGCTACAATGGCGGTGTCTATGATGAGTCCTACAACTGGACCCTCGATCCCGAGTACATCGAGCAGGGCATGAACGTACAGCACCTGTATGATAAGGAGCTGGATAAGCTCTCCATGGATATGGTTTACGGCGTAGAGCCCGGCGACGAGGCTACCTACCTGAGCCTGTGGGAGAAGTATATCATTCGCTGGAATGAGCTGCTGCCCATGGTTCCCCTGTACTCCAACATCTATGTTACTGTTTATCCCAACACCATCGATAACTATGCCGAGGATTCCTTCTGGGGCTTCGAGCGTGCTATCCTGTATGCTAACTGGGTTGGTGCTAAATAATCTATCGCCCACACATAGTTAATGCATCAAAAGAGGGGGCGGCGGTTCATCTGCCGCCCCCGTTTTTTTTACCATATGCCGTATATCCTGCATAAATAAATAGAATTTCAGTATTTGTTTACATTTTTCCAATTCAAAAGTTGCAATTTATCCGTAAATGGTTTATGATATAAGAATAAACGCCTTCATGCGTTTGCTCGTTATTTTATAATTGGGAGGCCAAAGGTAAATGGGGAAGTATATCCTAAAACGACTGGTATACATCGTCATCGTGTTCTTTATCGTATCACTGCTGATGTATGCCCTTTATAATTTAATTCCGGGCGACCCCGCTATGGTGGAAATGGAACCGCTGCGTAAGGTTCTGAAGCCGGCAGAGTGGCAGCGTCAGTATCTGGAAAAACGAGCCGAATTGGGATTGGATGATCCGCTTATCGTTCGCTATGCCCGTTGGATGGGCTTGATACCGGATGTGGGCGGTACATTCAACGGTTTGTTACAGGGGCAGTTTGGTGACTCCACTCTGTATAAGCGTCCGGTCATTGATGTCATAAAAGCGCCAATGGCAAACACCATACTGCTGAACCTGTTCAGCACCATTCTTACCCTTGCCATTACCATTCCGCTGGGTATTTATTGCGCTGTCCATCGCCGGAAGGCTTCCGATAGTGCAATCCAAGCGGTAACGGTAGTAGGGTATAGCTTGCCCAGTTATCTGGTCGGTATTGTATTCATCTATCTGTTTGCCGTTAAGCTGAAGATCTTCCCGGTAGGCGGCGCCAAGACTCCCGGCTCCACCTATACTGGATTTACCGAATTTGCTGATAGAATGTATTATATGGCACTGCCAATACTGGTACTGGTGTTCATCGGACTGGCGGGCATGACCCGTACCGTCCGCGCGGCAATGATCGACACCCTGACGCAGGATTATATCCGTACCGCACGGGCAAAGGGCCTGAAGGAAAAGGTGGTTATTTACAGCCATGCATGGCGTAATGCGCTGCTGCCGGTTTCCACCTCCATCATGGGCTGGATCATCTCGGTTTTCACCGGCGGCTCGCTGGTTATCGAAACGACCTTTGCCCTGAACGGCACCGGCCGGCTGTACTGGCAGGCGCTGAACAACACCGACTATGAGCTGGTGCTTGCCATGCAGATGTTCTATACCGTGGTGAGCCTGGTGGGCGTACTGCTTACTGACTTCAGCTACGGTCTGGTCGATCCCCGCGTTCGTGTAAACAAGTAAGGAAGGAGGCTGCTGAATATGAGTAAAGAGAATAAGAAGGCAGGCTCCGGGGAGAAGAAGGGGACACTGGGCCGCTGGTTCTCCCGCCTGTTTTTCCCAAATAAGGAAATGGACATTTACGCAGAGGAAGCGCTGCAAAGCCCTGCCCGTATGGTGGCAAAGAGCTTCTTCTCCAAGCCACTGGCTGTTATCTCTCTTGTACTGCTGATTCTTATTATGCTGTTTGTGTTTATTGCTCCCAGTTTTGTTGTGCTGGATTTGGGAGAGCAGGACAGCACCCTGGTCAATGTATCCCCAGGATATTCCATGATGGACTATCCCGAAGAGCTGGAGAATGAGGGCATCGCCGATATTTCGGTCGGATCCAATTTCTCCGCCGGTGTAGATATGAACGGTAATGTTTATGTTTGGGGTAAAACCAAGGTTTCCCGTGTAATCGATGTCGCCGATGTTCCCAAGGAGGTCCAAAAGGCGAAGATCACGCAGATTGCTGCCGGCTTTGACCACATTGTAGCAGTGGACGATAAGGGAACCGTTTACTGCTGGGGCAACGCCCGTTTGGGCCAGACTAAGCTGCCGCAGGAGCTTTCCGAAAACAATCGTTTCCATAACTTCAAGATCACCAAGGTTTTTGCCTCCCATCAGTTCTCCGCAGCCCTTACCGATGACAACCGTCTGCTCCTTTGGGGCAACGCGAACTTTGCCGATATCGGTATGGATAAAGAGCTGTACGATGGGCATGTGGTGGATGCTGCTTTGACAGATACCGCTTATATTGTTTTGCTAGACGATGGTTCTGTGGCTTATTCCGGCGATAAGGCAACTTCCTTGCTGGCAACCGATATTCCTGCAGGCGCCAAAGAGCGGCGTGGTATCCATCGCTGCTACCGCAAACTCCGTTGCTGCGCTGAAGAGTGACGGCACCATTCTTACCTGGGGCGTAACTACCCGTGGCGAGGGCTCCCTGCCTGCGTTCAGCGCCAAGCCCATCAAGATCGAGGGCGGGCGTTACCATTACACCGTTGTAATGGAGGACGGCAACGTTGCCTCCTGGGGCCACAACCGTTATAAGCAGATCAATGTTCCTACGGAATTGACCAATGACTCTGTGGACGTCAAGAACATCTATACCGGGTATTATCAGAACTACGCAGTAGACAATAACGGCGAAATCCACACCTGGGGCCTCAAGGGCTTCCTGCTGGGAACCGATGACCTTGGCCGTGATATCTTTGCCCGTCTGGTAAACGGCGGTAAGATGACCATGACCATCGGTGCACTTTCCGTTGTGATTTCCACCATTATCGGCATTCTGCTGGGCGGTATCGCTGGTTACTTCGGCGGCTTCCTCGATATGGCCATCATGCGTGTGGCAGAGGTCGTTTCAGTATGCCGTTCATCCCCTTCGCCATGATCCTTTCCGCGGTGCTTGGTTCGCGGGTAAGCGTGGAGCAGCGAATGTATATCATCATGGTCATTCTGGGTCTGCTTTCGTGGCCGGGGCTCTGCCGTCAGGTACGTGCGCAGATGTTTGCCCAGCGTGAGATGGAGTATGTTACCGCTGCAAAGACCATCGGCGTTAAGGAAAACAAGATCATCTTTAAGCACATCATCCCCAACGTAATGTCCGTCGTGCTGGTTTCCATCACCCTTTCGTTCGGTACTTCCATGCTGACCGAAAGTACCCTTTCCTACCTGGGATTCGGTATTCCGGCACCCACACCCACCTGGGGCAATATGCTTTCTAATGCCAATAACAGTGTAATCATTCAGAACTACTGGTGGAACTGGGTATTCGTTGGTCTGATCTTCGGTCTTTCCTGCGTCTGCATCAATCTGATCGGTGACGGTCTACGCGACGCACTGGATCCGAAGTCGAATGAAAGATAAGGAGGGTGTATCATGGATAACGAGAAAAAACTGCTTGAGATCATCGATCTGTATACCTTCTTTGATACAAAGCGCGGTACCGTAAAGGCCGTAAACAATGTTTCCTACACCGTTGAGGAAGGGAAGACCCTGGGTGTCGTAGGAGAATCTGGCTCCGGTAAGAGTGTATCTGCTATGAGTATCCTGCGCCTGCTTGACGGCAATGGTTATATTGCTGGCGGTCAGATTCTCTTTAATGGTGTTGATCTCACTAAACTCCCCCTTAGTGAGATGTATAAGATTCGCGGCAACGATATTTCGGTCATTTTCCAGGAGCCCATGACCAGCTTCAACCCCGTTTTCTCTATTGAACAACAGCTTTCTGAGCCGTTTATCATCCATCAGGGACTTTCCAAGAAGGAAGCGGCGGAAAAATCTGTTGACCTGCTGCGTGAGGTAAAGATTCCGAATCCCGAGATTGTTGCCAAGCAGTATCCGCACCAGCTTTCCGGTGGTATGCGTCAGCGTGTTATGATTGCCATGGCGCTGGCATGCCGTCCCAAGCTGTTGATTGCCGATGAACCGACCACCGCACTGGATGTTACCATTCAGGCGCAGATCCTGCGACTGATGAATGATCTGAAGCGGGAAAACGGCACCAGTATTTTGTTCATCACCCACGATTTGGGCGTTATCAACCAGATGGCAGACTATGTCGCTGTTATGTACTGCGGTCAGGTGGTGGAGCGCGTTCCCGCAAAGATGCTTTTTGACCCAAAGACCGAGTATTCCCACCCTTATACCGAGGGCCTTCTGGTTTCGATTCCCCGCCTGGATACCCCCACCAATCAGCGTCTTGAGGCAATTCCCGGAGCAGTTCCGCACCCGCTAGATCTGCCCAAGGGTTGCAAGTTTGCCCCCCGCTGCAAATATGCTACAGAAAAGTGCCATGAGGCTGAGCCTCCCATGACTCATCTGACCGAAGAACACCACATCAGATGCTATTACCCGAACAAGGAGGAGAGAAAACAAAATGTCAAATGATAAAAAAGTTTTGCTCCGCATCAGCAATCTGAAGCAGTGGTTCCCGCTGAAAAAGCGCGGGATGTATGTAAAAGCCAATGATGGTATCGACCTGGAAATCTACGAGGGTGAAACCTTCGGTTTGGTAGGCGAGTCCGGCTGCGGCAAATCCACTTTTGGCCGTACTATTTTGCAGGTTTATCCGCAAACTGATGGCCGTACCATGTACTATGGCCGCACGATTGATGAGCTGTGTCCTGAGTATATCCGGGAGACCATCAAGACGCTGGATAAGCGCCGTAAGCATTTGGCTCAGCTGGAAGAAAAAAGGGATCATCTGCAGGCGGAATATGACGCCATGAGCGATGAGGATAAACTGAAGCATCACAATGACTTGGCTGCTGCTAAGAAGAAAGCCCATGATGCACTGTTGGATATAACGAATGTCATCGGCGGTTTCATTGTAGTGGAGGATCTAGCACCCGTTTCGGAGCAGTTCCTCAAGATCAACAAGCTTTCCAAACAGCTGCATAAGCTCCATCTCAAGGAGAGAGAGTTTTCGGTTGATTTGGCTGATATCCTTTATAAGTCTTCGGAGGATTCCCCAAAGGCGGAGGCAGCTCAAAAGAAGGTAGAGGAGGTTCAGGCGCAGATCGCAGAGGTCGAAAAGGAGCTGGCTGCGGAGCATGAAGTGCTGAACAAGATGCGTGAGCCGTATAAGGATGATGAGCGCTTCCAGAAGTATGAGGGGTATCGTGATGACGGTATTGATCTTGCACGCCTAAAGTATGAGGAGATGCGCCAGTTGCGCAGCGACCTGCAGCTTATCTTCCAGGATCCTTATTCTTCGCTGAACCCCCGTATGTCTGTTGGTCAAATCATCGGTGAAAGTTTGGTTTCGCACGGCTTTTATACCAAAAACAGCCCCAGACTGCAAGACGCGATCATGGGGATCATGGAAGAATGCGGTTTGGCTTCCTACTTCCTCCACCGCTATCCTCACCAATTTTCCGGCGGTCAGCGCCAGAGAATCGGCATTGCACGCAGTCTGGCTACTAATCCCAAGTTTGTCGTTTGCGATGAGGCAGTTTCCGCACTGGATGTATCCATTCAGTCACAGATTATCAACTTGTTGAGCGATCTGAAGGAACAGCAGAACTTGACCTACCTGTTTATTACTCACGATCTTTCCGTTGTCCGTTATATTTCCGATCGTATCGGTGTTATGTACTTGGGCAACATGGTAGAGCAGGCAGAATCCCAAGAGCTGTTTGATCATCCGTTGCACCCCTATACTGAGGCTCTGTTGGGCGCGATTCCTACCACTAATGTGGATGATGACCGCGAACTGGTCATTCTGGAGGGCGATATTCCCAGTCCGGTTAATCCGCCTAAGGGCTGCAAGTTCCATACTCGCTGCAAATACTGCACCGATATCTGCAAGATGGTAACACCCGAAATGGAAGAAGTACGCCCCAACCACTTCGTGGCTTGCCACCATATTCTTAAGGATAATCTCTAAGCGGCGTTTTAGGAGAAGCAAATGATATTTAAGGAACGCCAAAAGCGCGCAATGGACACCATGAATCATCGCAACAAGGAATACCTCGAGAAGATGAATGGCCCGTTGCCGGATGGTGGGGAAGAGGATCAAGAAACACCCATTCGGCAAGTAGATGATAATCCTTTCTCCAAAGACAATTTGGAAAAAGGTGATTTGCCGGCTATGGTCATTTCAGCTTTGCTCACCTTTTTACCCATTATTCTTGTTATAGCGCTTATTATGATCGTTTCGATCAAGTTGCTATCATAAAACAAAAGTTAAGGCAGGCTCCCTATGGGAGCCTGCCTTTTGCAATGTGCAAGTAATATGAAGGGGAAGGGGTCTACTTTAGAAGCGCGAGGATGCTCTGTACGGTCTTTTCGATGCCCAATGCGGATGTATTAAGGCATATATCATAATTGGCTTTGTCGCCCCATTTTTGGCCGGTCATAAACTCGTAGTATTTGGCGCGTTCTTTATCAACGCTTTGAATCTTTTGGCGGAGGGCTTTATCAGTAATCTCCTCACCAAAATGCTCCCATTCCCGGCAGCGCTGCATCTTAAAATCCATACCTGCATATATAAAGAGCCGCAATGGCTTTTTATCCCGTAAAATATAGTCCGCCCGGCGTCCTACAATCACACAGTCGGATTTTTCCGCCATATCCTGAATGATGCGGCCCTCCTCTGAGAGAATGGAAACCTGCTGATCAGCCAGCGGGTTGCTGATAGAAAGGAAGGTGCGGCCGGTCGTCACGGCAAAGACAGGCACCGGGTTCTTCTCCTCGATGCTGCGGATGTATTCTTCCGCCAAATTGGTGCGGCGGATCAACTCTGTTACGATCTCATGGTCGTAGTAGGCAATTCCTAACTCCTGTGCGATTTTGCGTCCGATTTCCCGACCTCCGCTGCCAAATTCACGGCCTACTGTAATAATTCTGTTCATATGGTTTCCTCCTTGGCCGGCGGTATCATTTCGCCTTGTCTTCATCATAGCCTAATTAGGACATTCTGTCAATGTAGGATTTCCCCGCTAATGTAAAAGAAAAAGCCGTCATTGCGGCGGCTTTGTGTGAATCAAACTCACTTTACATTCATTTCTGCTTTCTTTAGGGCATCAATAAACTGATCACAAGAAATGGTGCAGGAGGAGGTAAGCTCCGCAGCAGCAGGAATCTCTTGTTTTCCGTTTTCTTCCTTCAGCTGCATCGAGGATACATCGCTGACCGTTTTACCGGTACAGTAGTCCTCCAGCGCATTGACCTGCTCGAACCATTCCTTCCCGATGGAAGAATACTTTTTCAAGCCATAATCGTAGCCCAGCTCTTTTTTACTTTTGTAGGTGCCCGGCCAAGTAACATTCCCGCTGGTATTGTAGCTTGCGGCGGCTTCCACGCAGTCAAATGTAACCGAGAGGATCTTTCCTTCTTGGTCCAGTAGCAGGGCACAGGTCGTTACAGCAGCCTCCGCACGGCCATCGTCATCGTCCTCCGCCGGGCTGACGGTGGATTCCACCGTCATGCCCAGCCCTACGCGGTACGCAGTTCCATTGACTGTACCACCGTTATTGGTCTCGTTCCCGTTATTATCATTGGTTCCGTTGGTGCCATTTGTACCATTGTTGTCGTTGTTGCCGTTATTGGGTGTGCTATTGTTGCAGGCAACCAACGCACACACCATAACCAGGCAGAGAAGAATTGCAAAAAACCGTTTCATTTTACTTCCTCCATTATTTCTTTTTTTGGCTCCGCAGAGTCATCAATAGTATGCACCAAAAACACAAAAAACATAATAAACACACAAAAAAATAGAGCGCCGGTATTCCAGCGCTCCATTTTATTTAAGCTATGAGATTATTTCGCGTTAGCAGCAGCCTTCTCGATCGCCTTCAGGAAAGCAGTAACGGAGATGGTGCAGGTGCTCTTGAGCTCCTCAGCAGCGGGAGCATCGGTATAGCCGTGAGCGTTCTCGCCCAAAGGCATGCCAGCAACCTCATCGGCAGTCTTACCAATGCAGTAAGCTTCAAAAGCATTGGCCTGCTCATACCACTCACCAACAGCAGCGGGGAAGCATACTTCTTCATGTTGTAGTCATCGCCCAGCTCGCGCTTGGTCTTAACGCCCTCGGAAACGGTGACAACGCCCTCGGCAACGGTAGCCTTGGCCTGAACAACATCAATGGAGATGGCAACGATCTTGCCCTCGGCATCCAGAGCCAGCGCCACAGCGGTAACATCAGCCTGGGTCTTGGCGGGATCCTCATCCTCAGCATCGGTGCCGCTCATGTTGGTTACCATGCCCAGGCCAGCCTTAGCATAGCCAGTGTATTCAGTGGTAGCATTGTCATAAGCCTTGGTCAGCGCATTGAGGAAAGCGGTAACAGAGATGGTGCAGGTGGACTTCAGCTCCTCCACAGCGGGGGTGTCGGTGTGATCATGGGCATTGGGGCCCAGCTCCATAGCGGCAACCTCGGCAGCGGTCTTACCGATGCAGTAAGCTTCCAGAGCAGCAGCCTGCTCATACCACTCACCGACAGCGGCGGGGTTGGCATACTTCTTCATGTTGTAGTCATCGCCCAGCTCCAGCTTGGTCTTGACATCCTCGGCAACAGTAACAACGCCGTCAGCATCAACGGTGGCCTTGGCCTGAACAACGTCGAAGGAGATGGCAACGATCTTACCATCCTGATCGAAGGTAGCCTCGCAGACGGTGACGTCAGCCTGGGTCTTGGCGGGATCTTCATCCTCGGCATCGGTGCCGCTCATGGAAGTAACCATGCCCAGACCGGTCTTGTAGGTGGAAGCGGAAGGCGTGGGATCAGGGGTAGGAGCGGGCTTTTCGCCGCAGGCTACCAGAGAAAGAGCCATCATCGCAACCAGAAGCATTGCAATAAACTTTTTCATTTTCTTTTCCTCCTTGAAAAGTATGTATCGTTTTGTTTTTTGTTCGATACTTGATTATTATACTATTTTACAAGTTATTCCGCAAGATGCCTATAATTTTTTTGTTAAAATGCTGTATTTTCTAATTTGATAATCCGTATATCTGTTAATTGTTACAGCACACGAATGACTATAACTGTATGAGGAGGAAATACAAAGATTGATTTTATGCCATAAGAATTGTAGAATATAAAGAAAGACAAGAAACGGAGAGTTCAAGATGAAAAAACTGATTGCTTTGCTGACGGCGGTGTTCCTGCTGCTGCCCGGATGCAGCGTCCAAAAGACGCCCGATACCGGCTACACCAAATATTCCGCCCAGTTCTACGGGACCTTTGATACGGTGGTGCAGATCGTGGGATACTGCAAGACCGAGGAGGAATTTTCGCGGTATGCGGGGCAGATTAAGTCCCGCATGGAGGAACTGAGCCAGTTGTATGATATCTACTATGAGTATAGCGATGAAAGTAATCTCAAGACTATCAATGATAATGCTGGAATCCAGCCTGTTCCGGTACGAGAAGAAATACTTGACCTTATCGAATTTTGCCAAGAGTGGTATGGAAAAACCGATGGAAAAGTAAATATTGCGCTGGGGCCCGTGCTATCTATTTGGCACAATTATATGGAACGCTACTCTGCTGACCCCACCGATGCCAAGTTGCCTAAGATAGAATCATTGATGGAAAAGCTCCCAGTGTGTAATATTGAAGATGTCATTGTGGATAGGGAAGCAGGAACAGTGTATTTAGCAAAGGAAGGCATGAGCCTCGATGTTGGCGCTGTAGCCAAAGGGTATGCCACGCAGCTGGCGTGCCAGGAAGCCTACGATGCCGGCTTCACCTCCTTTATTGTTAGTGCCGGTGGCAATGTAGTGGCCGCCGATCCACCCCTTGACGGTATTCGTTCCGGCTGGGGCATTGGAATTCAGGATCCCTTTACGGCGGAAGAACTGGGCGGCGGCAATTCCATTGATGTGGCATATGTCAATAATACCTGCGTAGTTACCAGCGGAGACTACCAGCGCTACTATATGGTAGGAAAACAGCGTGTTCACCACATTATCGATCCAGACACCCTGATGCCTGCTGCTTATTACCGAGGTGTCACTGTTATTATCCCGGATAGCGGTATTGCTGACCTTGCATCCACAACACTGTATACCCTTCCATATGAGGATTCCCGTGCTATGGCGGAAAAAATGGGCTGGGAGGCCATGTGGATCTTCGCGGACGGAACAGTAGAATGTACTGATGGAATGGTCCCGCTGTTGCGGGATCGTGGCGGTGCTGACGGCCTTTTGAAATAAACTGTTCAAAATTTATCTTTTGATTGCTCTTTACTGATTTGATTCATTCATGTATAATAGTTAAGAAGCAGCGGTATCAACCAAAGGGGGAATACAGATTGGGTCGTTACAGTCCGTTGGAAGTTCGCTATAAGCGTGTGATTCTGAAGCTGAGCGGAGAAGCTCTTGCCGGGCAGCAGGGGAATGGCATCAATTATGATGTGGTGCTGGAGATCTGCAAAAATATAAAAACCGCAGTCCAAACATTGGGAGTACAGATGGGCATCGTTGTCGGCGGCGGCAACTTTTGGCGTGGCCGCTCCAGCGGTAAAATGGACAGGACTCGTGCAGACCACATGGGTATGCTGGCTACCGTTATCAACGCGTTGGCCCTGGCCGATGCACTGGAATCGCTGGATGTGCCGGTGCGCGTTCAGACCGCTATAACCATGGAACAGTTCGCGGAGCCCTATATCCGCAACCGTGCGGTACGGCACATGGAAAAAGACCGTGTTGTGATCTTTGGCTGCGGCACGGGCAATCCGTTCTTTTCCACCGATACAGCCGCCGCGCTGAGAGCTGCTGAAATCGATGCCGATGCGATTCTGAAGGCTACCATGGTGGATGGTGTTTATGACAAAGACCCTAAGAAGTACCCCGATGCCAAGAGGTACAGCACCGTCAGCTTTTCGCAGGTGCTGGCGCAGAATCTTAATGTGATGGATATGACAGCAGCGTCTCTCTGCCGCGAAAGCAAAATCCCGATCGTAGTATTTGATCTTTCTGACCCCGAGAATATTTGCCGTGCGCTGTGCGGCTATGATATTGGAACAATTGTGAAGGAGGCATAAAATAATGAACCCCGAACTAAAACTGCATGAAGAGAAAATGACCAAAAACTATTTCCGTCCTGCGTGAGGAACTGGCTGCCATCCGTGCCGGCCGCGCCAACCCTGCCGTGCTGGATAAGCTGGAGGTGGATTACTATGGCGTGCCCACCCGCGTTAACCAGCTGGCCGCGGTATCTGTTTCGGAGGCTCGTACACTGGTCATCCAGCCATACGATAAGTCTACCCTTAAATCCATCGAGAAGGCCATTCAGGCTTCTGATATTGGTATCAATCCTAATAACGATGGTACTGTCCTGCGCCTTTTGTTCCCACCTCTCACCGAAGAGCGCAGAAAAGATTTAGCGAAAAGCATCGCCAAGATGGGTGAAGAATCCAAGGTTGCGATCCGCTCCATCCGCCGTGATGCCAACGATAAACTGAAAGCGATGAAGAAAGCCAGCGAGATCACAGAGGATGACCTGAAAAACCTGGAGAATGATTGTCAAAAGATTACTGACAAGTACATCGCAGAGATTGATAAGATTACCGCCGAAAAAGAAAAAGAGATCATGTCCGTTTAAGTGGAACCTACGGCCATCCACAAAAATCGTCAGCCTCACCGGCCGTTCCCGGTTGGTGGGGCTGATTTTGAATTTTGGTTTTTGAGCACAGGAGGGAGATTAGCAATGGAATATATGCCTAAGGATAAAACTGCTGTACCGCCCCCGACAGAATACCTCCCTCAGCACATCGGCATTATTATGGATGGCAATGGCCGATGGGCCAAGGCACGCGGACTGGCTCGTGAATATGGACACCGCCGTGGCAGCGAGGTCTTTATGGACATTGCCCGCTACTGCAAAAAAATTGGTATTCGTTACTTGACGGTATATGCCTTTTCCACGGAAAACTGGAAGCGACCGGCGCACGAAGTAGCAGTCATCATGCAAATGCTGCAGCACTACCTGGATGACAGTGAGCAGTATATCAAAGAAGAAATCCGTCTGCGTATCATCGGTGACCGCGCCCGCCTAAGTGAAAGACTGCAAAAGGCCATTGATAAGGCGGAAAAGGCCAGTGAGCATTTTACCGATCTTACGGTCAATCTAGCTGTTAATTACGGCGGCAGGGAAGAGCTACTGCATGCCGCACACATGATAGCGCAGGACTGCAGTACAGGAAAGAAAAACGCCACCCAGCTCGAATTTCCGGATTTGGAGCAATACTTGTATACTATCGGGCAACCGGATCCGGATCTTATCATCCGGCCTAGTGGGGAAAAACGCCTTTCTAATTTTATGCTATGGCAGAGTGCCTATGCTGAATTTGTGTTTATGGATGTACTGTGGCCAGATTTTACCCAGCAGCACCTGAATGAAGCCTTGTGGGAATATGTCGGGCGGGACCGCCGCTTTGGAGGAATCGAATGAAAACACGGATCATTTCCGCATTGGTTGGTCTTATCATTCTGGGGGTCGCCATTGCGTTTTACGATACGATCATCTTTAATCTGTTTATTACAGCACTGGCGGTTATCGGCATCTATGAAGGCCACCATGCCGCCAGCTTAACTAAAAAACACTGGCGTGTTACGCTTTACAGCATGTTGTTTGCTGTTCTTATCCTGCTTATTCCGCATGGCAGAAGCTACATCATGCCAGCCGTATATGCATTGGTCGTACTGGTATTTGCATATATTTTGGAACACCATAAGGTGTTCACCATCCGAGAAGGTGCTTACGCCCTTTTAATGGGAGTTGGTTTGCCGGTCGTATTTGGTTTGATTCTTCAGTTCCGGGATCAGTTTGGCAATGAACAGGGGATTTTATATCTTGCTTTCCTGCTTGGCAGTGCCTGGTGGAGTGATATCGGTGGCTATTTTACCGGTATGCTGTGTGGAAAACATAAGCTCTGCCCGGAGATCAGTCCCAAAAAGACAGTGGAGGGGCTCATTGGCGGTTTGGTCTTTGCCATTCTGGGCAATATAGGTATCATGGCGCTTATCAACCGGCTGGCTGCACAGGGAATTGGCTATCTTGCCAATCCGCTTACGCTTCATTTTGGTCGTATCTGCTTGCTTACCCCGCTGCTGGCACTGCTTAGTGTTGTGGGGGATCTTTCGTTCTCCATTATCAAGCGTACATACGGTATTAAAGACTATGGTAACCTAATGCCGGGCCACGGCGGTGTGCTGGATCGCTTTGACAGCGTACTGTTCATCACCCCGGCGGTATATTTCATCGCCACTTACTGGCCCATTGCTTTTTAATCTTAGGAGGCACATTTGAAAACCGTTATTCTCACCATTTTGGTCTTTGGCGTTATCATCATGCTGCACGAAAGTGGCCATTTTCTCTTTGCCAAGCTCTTTCATGTAAAAGTGGAGGAGTTTTCCTTTGGTATGGGGCCGAAGCTGTGGAGCCGCATTAAACGCGGTACACAGTATACCATTCGGGCGTTTCCCATCGGCGGCTATGTGGCCATGGAAGGAGAGGATGACGCTGGAAGCGGTGCAATTGTCCGGGAAAAAATTGTTTCCGCGGCAGAGGGCGGCCCACTGTATGAAAAACCAGCCTGGCAGCGGTTTATTATTATGGCTGCAGGCGCCGTCATGAATGTGATCCTTGGTTTTATCATTCTCATCGTTGTCACCGCCATGTCCGGACTCATCGGCACCACAACGGTAGCAGTATTTGATGAGGATTCCGTTTCTGCCAATTATCTGCAAGCCGGTGATGAGATCATCAAGGTAAATGGTTACAACACCCGATTTTATGGCGATGCTACCTTTCAAATGCTTCGTGACCAGGATGGCACAATTGATTTTACCCTGATCCGTGACGGCGAGGTGATGCAGGTCACCGTTCCATTTAGAACCGAGGAGCTCTCCGATGGCATTACAGGGATGCACATGGACTTCAAATTCCTTGGCGAACCGGTGAATTTCAGCAATACCATCACCTATGCATGGCACTGGACCTTCTCCCTCGTTAAGCAGGTGTGGTATTCTGTCATTGATGTCTTTACTGGCCGATATGGCTTGCAGGCAATCAGCGGTCCAGTGGGCACTGCGACGATTATCTCACAGGCATCTTCGCAGGGGCTTCGTTCTTTCCTGCTGCTTGTGGCCTATATCACCATCAATGTTGGTGTATTTAATTTGCTGCCTCTGCCGGCATTGGATGGAGGACGCATCCTGTTCGTTCTCATTGAAATGATCCTCCGCAGGCCTGTACCCCCGAAGTTTGAAGCATGGGTACACCGCATTGGCATTATTCTGCTGTTGGGACTTATTGCCATCGTCACATTCAGCGATATAATAAAGCTCATTCATTAAAAGCAGGGGAGGGAAGTACCATGCAGCGCAGAACAACAAATACAGTCCATGTTGGTGATATAGCGATCGGTTCTGGCCATCCCATAGCGGTGCAATCTATGCTATGTGTTGCTCCCTCAGATCTTGCGGCCAACATTGCTCAAACGCTGGCATTAAAAGAGGCTGGCTGTGATATCGTACGCCTGGCCATTCCCACTATGGATGATATTCGGTTGATCTCCGCCATCAAAAATGAAGTGGATATCCCACTGGTTGCCGATATTCAGTTCGATTATCGGTTGGCAATTGCAGCTGTTGAAGCCGGCATCGATAAAGTCCGAATCAATCCAGGCAACATTGGCGGAAGTGATCGCGTTCATGCCGTGGTAGAAGCCTGCCGTGATCGACATATCCCCATTAGGATTGGTGTTAACAGCGGATCGCTGGAAAAGGATATTCTGCAAAAATACGGCCGTCCCACCGCGGAAGCACTGGTGGAATCGGCATTAAGGCATATTCAGCTGCTGGAGGACGAGCATTTTACCGATTATCTTGTTGCCATTAAGTCCAGCGATACCATTACAACGGTGGAAGCGAACAGACTGCTGGCGCAAAAGGTGGACTGCCCGCTGCACCTAGGTGTGACAGAAGCCGGCACCGAACGCATGGGGATTATCAAATCCAGTGCCGCTCTTGGAGCGCTGCTGTGTGAAGGCATAGGTGATACGATTCGTGTATCACTCACTGCTGATCCTGTACGGGAGGTATATGCCGCCAGGGATTTATTGGCTGCGCTTGGCTTGGATCACGGTCGGGTACAATTTATATCCTGCCCCACCTGCGGCCGCTGTCGGGTCGATTTGTTCCGAATAGCAGAGGAAGCAGAGCAGGCACTTGCCGCAGTTCATAAAGACATTAAAGTTGCCATAATGGGCTGTGCGGTCAATGGCCCTGGTGAAGCCACTGATGCCGATATCGGCATTGCTGGCGGCAATAGGGAGTTTTTGTTTTTTGCAAAGGGCAAACCGCTGTATAAGGTTTCACCCGAGCAAGTAATAAATACTCTACTGGATGAAGTTGAAAAGCTGTAAAGGAGAATAGCTTTGCAGAGATTTGAAGAAGTATTCGGTAAATACATAGAGAAAAGCTGCAATAACGCCTCACTGCGGGAAAGCGATGTGGTAGGGTTACAAATTGCCACAGAGGACAATGCTATTCGTGTTGCCCTTTCTTCTCCATGCATTATCCCATATTCAGCAATTGCCGAAGCTCAGCGCATTCTTTCCATGAATCTCAGCGCTCGTTCAGTTGCCATTTCTGCTCGGTATCCCTCTGAGTTACTTGGTCCCGAAGCATTTTCCCTCGTGATAGACTATCTAAAGGCTGCTAATGTTCCCGTCAATGGCTTTTTTCGCCGGGCAGAGATTATGTATGATAACAGGTGCTTTACAGTTAGGCTGCCGGAACAAACGGTGACATTTCTGGAGCCACTTGCTTTGCCAGGGAAAATTGCCGCACAAGCAGAAGCGTTATTTGGTATACGGCCGCAGGTTAGTTTTATTCCCGTTCCGGATTACGAGCTGAAACCCATAGATCCGAGACCAACTGTAGTAGATGACTATATCCCGGAGACTCCTCCCATTCTGGAAGAGGCACCTCCGTGGGAAGATGCTACTCCTTTGTCGAAGCCGCTACAGGAAGAGAGCGCTTTTGCTCCTGCAGCGCCAAAGACATCTCCCAAACCCCATACCCCTAAGCGAGAAAAAGCGGATACCCCTTATGAGGAAAGCAGCAAAAAGCCTGTAGGCAATTACCGTCTAATTAAAGGCTCCCCCATGCCCATTTCCAGTTTGGCGCTGGATACCGGTTCAGCGGTTATTTGGGGTGATGTTTTTTCTACGGAAAGCCGCATCACTCGGGATAATAACCACTTCATCATGAGTATCGCGATCACCGATTATACCGGCTCCATCAATCTCAAAATATTTGATGAGATTGGCAATAAGGCCAAGTTGGAAGCCATCAGTGTCGGTGACACGATCCTGATCCAAGGCGATATTTCCTACGATAAATATGACCGCGATATGGTCATGCGTCCTCGCAATATCAACACCGTCAAGAAGAACATTATCACCGATGACGCCCCAGTAAAGCGTGTAGAGCTGCATCTGCACACCACCATGTCAGCCATGGATGCCGTAACCCCGGCAGAACAGTTGGTATACCGTGCCCATGAATGGGGGCATCCGGCCATCGCCATTACCGACCACGGCGTGGTGCAGGCCTTCCCAGAGGTCATGAACGCTGTTGATAAGATTCGGAAGGATGATCCTGAGTTTAAGGCGATTTATGGCGTCGAAGGCTATTTCATCAATGACATGCTGCCCGCCGTAAAGGGCCAAACAGACGCAGTAATCGATGGTCGATATATTGTATTCGATCTGGAAACCACTGGTCTCTCTAACGCCAGTGAGCGCATCATCGAAATTGGTGCGGTTAAGGTAGAAAACGGCCAGATCATCGGCTCATTTGATACCTTTGTCGACCCCGAAAAAGCCATTTCACCCGAAATTACCCGACTTACCAGTATCACCAATGAGATGGTGGCCGGTGCCCCCACCGAAAGCGAAGCGCTAGAACAGTTTTTCCATTTCTGTGATGGCTGTGATATCTTTGTCGCCCACAATGCAGATTTCGATATGGGCTTTTTGCGGACAGCCATCCGTCGCTGTGGCAGGGAAGAGGACCCGGTGCAGATAGACACCCTGGTGATGGGCCGTGCCATGTATCCGGAACTGAGAAAACACAAGTTGGATACCCTAGCGGAGCATATGGGTGTGGAACAGAAGCACCATCATCGTGCCGATGACGATGCCCGCGTACTTGCCGAGATCTTCCTCAAGATGCTGGACGAACTGGTTGCGGAAAAGAAGATTACTATGGTGTCGGAGATTAATCACTCCATTGGCCAGCAGAACAACACCAAAACTCATCCCTACCATATTGTTCTGCTAGTGCAAAATCAAGTTGGCCTTAAAAACCTCTACAAGATAATCTCCGCTTCTCATTTGGAATACTTCCATAAAAAGCCTCGAATTCCTAAGAGTCTGCTGGTAAAATACCGGGAGGGACTGTTGGTTGGCTCCGCCTGTGAAGCCGGCGAACTCTATAAAGCAATCCGGGAAGGGAAGAAATGGGCTGAGCTTTGCGATATCGCTTCTTTTTACGATTATTTGGAGATCCAGCCCCTAGGTAATAATATGTTCATGGTACGGGATGGAGAGGTCCGCAGTGAAAAGGACATTCAGAACTTCAATATCACTGTACTTAAACTCGGCAAACAGCTTGGTATTCCGGTCGTTGCCACCGGTGATGTTCACTTTATGGAACAGAAAGATGCTCGCTTTCGGGAAATCCTGATGGCTGGGATGGGCTTTAAGGATGCGGATAATCAGGCACCACTCTTCTTCCGTACAACTGACCAGATGCTGAAGGAATTTGATTATCTGCCAGATGAGACCGCGCGGGAAATCGTTATTGATAACCCCCGCAAAATTGCCGAAAGCGTGGAATATGTTCGTCCAATTCCAAAAGGCACATTCCCGCCCAGCATTCCAGGCTCGGAAGAGGATCTGATTCGCATTACCACTACCCGCGCCAAGGAAATGTACGGCGACCCCCTGCCAGAGATTGTGGAGAAGCGCCTGAATCGCGAGTTGGATTCTATTACCAAACACGGCTTTGCAGTGCTGTATATGATCGCCCAAAAGCTTATTTACCGTTCCAATGAGGAAGGCTATCAGGTCGGTTCCCGTGGATCGGTCGGTTCCTCATTTGTAGCTACTATGGCAGGCATTTCGGAGGTCAACCCGCTGGCGCCGCATTATCTTTGCCGTAAGTGCAAGCACAGCGAATTTATCACTGATGGCAGCTATGGTTCCGGATTTGACCTTCCCCATAAAAAATGTCCGAACTGCGGGATAGAGATGTACCAGGATGGTCACGAGATCCCATTTGAGACTTTCCTGGGCTTTGATGGCGATAAAGAACCGGATATCGATCTTAACTTTGCCAATGAATATCAGTCCCGTGCCCACCGGTATACCGAAGAACTATTTGGCCGTGACCATGTGTTCAAAGCAGGTACTATTAGTACAGTTAAGGATAAGACCGCTTTTGGCTATGTTAAGCATTTCCTGGAGGAGCGCGGCCAAACTGTCACCAACGCCGAAGAAAATCGACTGATTCAAGGCTGCACCGGTGTCAAGCGCACCACTGGCCAACATCCCGGTGGCATGGTCGTTATTCCCAATGACTATGAGGTCTACGATTTCTGTCCAGTGCAGCACCCGGCCGATGATCCAAACTCCGATATCATCACCACCCATTTCGATTTCCACTCACTCCATGATACTATCCTCAAGCTGGATGAACTGGGGCATGTTGTACCAACACTATACAAGCATTTGGAGGATTATACTGGGCTTAAAATCAATGATACCCCTACCAATGATCCGGCAGTTTATACGCTGTTCACATCCTGTGAAGCGCTTGGAATCACACTGGATGATATCGGCATTGCCAATGGCACACTGGCTCTGCCGGAAATGGGTACTGGGTTTGTACGCGGAATGCTGCTGGAAGCAAAGCCGAAAACTTTCTCTGATCTGTGCAAATCTCCGGGCTTTCCCACGGCACCGCTGTTTGGTTGGGCAATGCACAAGACCTGATCCGCAACGGCACCTGTACTATTTCCGAAGTAATCGGTACTCGTGATAGCATAATGACATACCTGCTGCACCATGGGATGGAACCCAAGCTCGCCTTTAAGATCATGGAGATCACCCGTAAAGGTAAAGCTCCTAAATTGCTTACCGATGAGATGAAGCAGGATATGTTGGCTCACGATGTACCTCCGTGGTATATTGATAGTTGTCTCAAAATCCAGTATATGTTCCCGAAGGCGCACGCCGCAGCCTATGTTATCGCTGCCGTCCGTTTGGGATGGTTCAAGGTCTACCGCCCGCGGGAATTCTATGCTGTATATTTCACCTCACGCGGAGATGACTTCGACGCCAATACAGCTATCCTTGGGCCCGCAGCTGTAAAGCAAAAGATCTTGTCGCTCACAGCTAAGGGGAATGATATCTCCCAGAAGGAGAGCGACCAGTTGGAAACACTGCAGGTAACTTATGAGATGCTTTTGCGTGGAATTGAGCTGCTTCCCGTGGATTTGTATCAATCTGATGCAACATTATATCGTCTAGAAGGGGATAAACTGCGCTTACCATTTACAGCGTTAAAAGGATTGGGCGCAGCCGCTGCCACCTCCTTGGCGGAAGCCGGGAAGAAAGGTCCTTACCTTTCCATCGATGACTTGACAACCCGTGCCGGTGTCAGTAAAACGGTCATTGATCTGCTCCGAGAGCATGGTTCACTGGCCTCTCTACCAGAAAGCAGTCAAATCAGCTTTTTCGGGTAAATTGCCTTCAAAATGTTTCATGAAACATTTCTATAAAGAATAAGACCTGAGGTTTCAAAAACCTCAGGCTTTTCTTTTCCCGGATATTTTGTCCAGCCACCGCATATAGTGTAGCAAGATCTCACCATTTTATAAAAAGGGGGACAAAAAATGGAACGCATGAAAGACATGAGCTCTACTGCAATGAGTGCTCCTCACACCCTCGTAATTGAAGATCGAAAGCGGCTTTCTGTCAGCGGCGTGACTGATGTAGAGAGCTTTGATGAAGAAACCGTAGCCTTAGCCACCGAACTGGGCGAACTCATTATCCACGGTTATGACCTGCACATCAACCGCATCGATGTGGAAAGCGGCGATCTTTCTTTGGAAGGAGAGATCATCAGCCTAACTTATACCGATAACCAACCGCAATCCAGCGGCTTTTTCGGCCGTCTGTTCCGCTAAAGGGGGCATGTTCCGGCGTGACACTGATATCCGCAGTTCCTCCTGTTATACAGTTTTTGCAGTCGCTGCTGCTTGGTACCTTGCTCAGTTTGCTTTATGATGCATTCTACACTATTCGCGGATTATTTCCCGCGCAAGCACAACCTCATGTTATCCTTGATATTCTCTATTTTCTTCTGTTCGGAGTCTTGCTATTCAACTATCTACTCATGGAATCGGCCGGCCGCTTGCGTTACTTCATCATCCTTGGTGTTATTATCGGCTGGTTGCTGTACCACAATACAGTCAGCCGGTTGGTAATCCGTTTTTTCAACTGGCTACTGCTGATGGTCCACCGTGTTTTTTCTTTTTTATTGAGTCCGATCATCACTTTGGCCCAGCGGCTTTTTCATTCCATATCCACTGTCTGTAAAAATCCACTATCAAGAGGAAAACACCTAAAAACAGCTTGAAAAAGTCCCCGGTGGCTGTTGTATAATAAAGTATCCAAAAACAGTATGGAGGAAAACGGGAATGAAAAAGCACCTGACCATCAAACAGACCAACCGCATTCTAAGTCTCGTCATCGTTTTTCTCGTACTGCTCATTGCGGTGTATTTTGTGAAAGGCCGTGTGCAGGCTGCCCAGATGAAAAACGAACTGGCCGACGCACAACAGCGCGTGGCCAGTCAACAGGCCGAAAATGACGAAATAGACCGTATGCTGGAAAATAGCGATTACTATTTGAACCAGGAAGCACGTGGCGAAAATGACTACTGCGATCCTGAAGAAAATGTTTATGTCGTAGTCCCGTAATCTAACCAACTTTGGAGGAACAACCGTAGATGCAGCTGAGTGTAGGCACCGTAGTAGAAGGAAAGGTCAGCAAGATCACCAATTTTGGCGCGTTCATTAATATTGATGGTGGCGGCTCCGGGATGGTACATATCTCGGAAGTAGCAAATACTTATGTCAAGGACATCAATGAGCACCTAAAAGTGGGGGATAGTGTCAAGCCAAGGTGGTCGCCATCAACGAGAATCATAAAATCGCCCTTTCCATTAAGGCACTATTGCCACCGGAGCCAAAGCCGCAGCAGAACGCAGTCGTGATGGCCAGCGAGAAAGCCGGGATAGCCGTGGCCCCCGCGGGAATAATACCTATGTCTATCAGCCTCCCAAGCCCTATACGCCTGCTACGGGAGATGCCTTTGAAGATATGATGGCACGCTTCAAGCGTACCAGCGATGATAAGATGTCCGATTTAAGCCGGGTAATGGATACCCGCCGCGGCGGCAATAACCGTCGATCAAAGAAGTAATTGTATATCAAGAGCCGACCGGCAGCACAGCACGCCGGCTCTTTTTATTTCACTGAAAGGATGTTGCTGAATACATGGTCATTATCAATGCAAAAATAAACACCTGTGATCACGGCCAAATCATAGAAAGCGGCTATATTGTTATCAAAAACGGTAAAATCGCCGAGGTAGGGGATGGTATCTATCGCGGTGATGAAGCAGAACTGTATGATGCTGCAGGCTGCTTAGTCACTCCGGGCTTTATTGATTCTCATTGTCACATTGGCATTTGGGAAAGCGGTTTGGATTTTGAGGGGGATGATACCAACGAAATGACTGACCCCTCCACCCCGCAGATTCGAGCCATTGATGCTGTTAACCCGCTGGACCGTGCCTTTCAGGAGGCTCTGGAATACGGTATTACCACCGTTTCCGTAGGTCCCGGCAGTGCCAATCCCGTTGCCGGTCAGGTGTGTGTACTGCATACCACTGGCAGCTACATCGATAAAATGGTGCTGAAGGCTCCCTCTGCCATGAAATTTGCCCTGGGCGAAAACCCTAAAAAAGTGTATAACGGCAAAGAAGAAACACCTGCCACTCGTATGGCCATCGCATCGGTCATTCGGGAACAGCTGATGAAGGCAAAACGCTATCAGCAAGATTTGCAAAAATCCAAAGAAGAGGAAGATACCGATCCGCCCGAATTTGATATGAAGTGCGAAGCCTTGCTGCCGGTACTGGAGCGCAAAATCAAAGCGCATTTCCATGCCCATCGGGCCGATGATATCTGCACAGCCATCCGTATAGCCAAGGAATTTGATCTTGATGCAGTCATCATCCACTGTACCGAAGGCCACTTGGTCACGGAAGCCCTGCATGATAGCGGCTATGCCGCCTCAGTCGGTCCCATCATCTCCGCCCGAACCAAACCAGAGCTACGCAATCAAGAGCGTTATAACGCCGCTAGACTATCCGAAGCCGGTGTTCCTGTCGCTTTTAATACCGATGCACTCGTTTTTCCAATCGATCTGCTGGCTGCTTCCGCTAAAATTGCGGTAATTGATGGTTTACCCTGGCAGAAGGCTCTAGAAGCTCTCACAATTCGTTCTGCGGAAGCCGCCGGTGTATCTGACCAGGTTGGTTCCATCACTGTAGGAAAGCGAGCTGATTTGCTGATATTTGACCGTGATCCCATCGATTTGCTAGTAAAGCCAAATGCTGTATTTGTAGACGGCATTTGTACGAATTGAAAGTTTTTAACAAAACTGCATAGTTTCTATTGCAAATTTCTTGTCTGCTTGGTATAATATAGCCAGGAGAAAGGGAAGCTGATCTCCATACCATACAAGCAAGGAGTGACCATCATGACCGTCAATTACATTGGCAAAAAGACCGTGATTCGTGACAGCTTTAAGGAATATGCCGAAAAGCGCCTGAAGAAGCTCGGCAAGTTTTTTGATGACGATCCTGTGGTAAATATCATTGTGACCAACCACAATGAGGATGAAACCGTTGAAGTGACCATTCAGTCCCACGGTATGTTCTTCCGCGCTGAACGCACCTCTGATGACCGCCAAACTTCTTTGGACCTAGTATTGGATGTACTGCAGAAACAGATTGTCCGCAACAAAGAGCGCCTGGAAAAGCGTCTCAAATCCGCAATGGATTTTACAGCGTTCGGAACAGCTGATGTTCTGGAGGAAGAAGTTGTTCCTGTTACCGAGTTGGTGAAGACCAAGAAGTTCCATGTGGAAACCATGGATGCAGAAGAAGCCATCCTGCAGATGAATATGTTGGGACATACTTTCTTCCTGTTCCGCAGCCCGGAAACTGGCGAAATCAATGTAGTTTATCGCCGCAAGGATGGAAACTATGGTCTATTGCAGCCATTGAATGACTAAACGGTACCCCTCATTGGAATCGTATAAAGTAAAGTGATCACCGGTGGGAAGCAAGCTGGCTTCCCACCGCTTTTTACGGGAAAGGACAAATCTCATCATGATAAATCAATTATATAAACTATGTGCTCCCTGCCTATTTGGCCTGGAAAGCGTCCTAAGCGGTGAACTAAAACGCCTTGGTTTTGAGGACATCTCCGTTACCGATGGTCGAGTAGAATTCACCGCTGATGCGGAGGGGATCGCCCGGGCTAACCTCAATCTGCGCACCGCCGAGCGAGTTCTCATTGTCCTAGACAGCTTTCGGGCTGTCACATTCCAGCAGCTCATTGATGGCGCAGAAAAAATCCCCTTCGAAGAGTATATTGGTAAGAAAAACGCTTTTCCAGTTAAGGGATGGAGTCTAAATTCACAGCTCCATAGTGTTCCGGACTGCCAATCCATCATCAAAAAGGCTGCAGTCAAGCGTCTTTCCCGTAAATATGGCGTTGCCTGGCTGGAAGAATCCGGTCCAACCGTCCAGATACAATTTTCAATTAATAAGGATACTGCCACCATAATGCTGGATACCAGTGGCATAGCACTGCACAAGCGTGGCTACCGTAAAGTTGCAAATCTTGCCCCAATTCGGGAAACACTAGCGGCTGGAATCCTGGATATTGCACGAATATACCCGGATACACAGCTGTATGATCCGTTCTGCGGCTCAGGTACATTTTTGATCGAAGCAGCCTATAAAGCCAAAAATATTGCCCCTGGCATTTACCGCCGCTTTGCAGCAGAAAAATGGGATAGCTTACCGTCTAAAATATGGCAAACGAGTAGGGAAGAGGCGATAGAAAAAATCCGCAAAGACATAGAATTTACTGCTTTCGGCAGCGATATCAGCCAAGATTCACTGGAGATTGCTGAAGCAAATGCACGCCGTGCTGGTATTTCCGGACTAATACAGTTAGAAAAGGCGGATGTTAAAAATTTCACGATTCCAGATCGAAAGTCATTGGTCGTGACAAATCCGCCATACGGCGAGCGCCTAATGACCGGCGAAGACTTGACACAGCTATACCAAACAATGGGTAATGTATTTCAACCATCTCAGCAGACAGCCTATTACATCATTTCATCAGCGGAAAATTTCGAGCAAAGCTTTGGCAGAAAAGCAGATAAAAAGCGTAAGCTCTATAATGGAATGCTAAAATGTAACCTATATCAATACTTTGCTCAAAAAAGTAAATAAAGAATGACATAGCAAAAAGCCCAGTTTACACTGGGCTTTTCTTTATATAATCGATATTGCTTGTATTATGTTATTGCGCCTCCACTTATTTCGCTAAATCTTAATTTAGCGAAATGACACCAACAAGTAGAATATATCACAACAGAAAACTCTTGTCAATCCCCCACTTTGAATTTATCAAAAAATTTCGCTAAATTAAGTCACCCGCCGCACCCGATAGTTTCTAATGCGGCTCCAAGTTTCACATATTTTCTTCCTTTGCATGGTTTTGCGGCTTCGGCTCAGACACAGCGCTGGCGGGAAGCTGTGCCCGCCAGCATTCCTCTGTTTCGCATTGTTCCTTAAAATAGTACATTTTATGAATAAATTCAATTTTAATTGTAAACATTAGCACTCTACTATTGACAGTGCTAATTTAGGAATTATAATGAAGTTGTACTTGAGAGATTCAACAAAATCTCCTAAGGAAGCAGCTTAATCCTATATCAAAAAATAATGGAGGAATGAATTATGATGCCCAGTATCTTTGGTGAAAATCTTTTCGACGAATTTTTTAATGAACCATTTGCCATGATGACGCCTCAAGGTCATAACCCTCTTTACGGTAAACGCGCAAAGAATCTAATGAAGACCGATGTTCGGGAAACCGAAAACTCCTACGAACTGGATATTGACTTGCCCGGCTTTAAGAAGGATGAAATCTCCATCGAGCTGAAAGACGGCTGTCTAAACATTAGCGCCGCCAAAGGACTTGATAAAGAGGAAAGCGATAAGGCGGGGAAATACATCCGTCAAGAACGCTATGCGGGCTCTTGTAGCCGCAGCTTCTATGTTGGTACTGATATTGATCCTACCCAGGTCACTGCTAAATTTGAAAACGGCATCCTGTGCATTTCCGTTCCAAAGGCTTCCCGTCAATTGCCTTCAAGATCCACAGTTGAGATTAAATAAAATCGCTCTCTCCTCTGCCCCACCGATTCAATAATATAATTTTTTGAAAGGATGTCATTTATGAATAAAACCCTATCGCGAGTTTTATGGATCATTGCCGGTGTACTGCTTATTGTTGCAGGCGTGTATTGCTTTGTTTCTCCTGAAGCCGCTTGAGTGGGCTTTCCCTTATACTTGGACTGGCCATGCTCTTCTCCGGTATCGTTGATATTGTCATCTTTGCATCATCCCGGCGCTTTATGCTCGGTTCCGGCTGGTTCCTACTGGATGGCATCTTCACTGTACTGTTAGCCATTTTCCTGCTCTGCAACCAGGCATTCACCATGCTTTCGCTGCCGTTTATTTTCGGGATGTGGCTACTCTTCGGCGGTATCAGCCGTTTCGTTAGCTCCTTTGATCTTCAGCGCCTTGGTGTGCGGGGTTGGGGGTGGTTTACCGCCCTTGGTATCCTCCTTACTGTTGCGGGCATCCTTTCGTTCTATGATCCCATTTCCGGTGCTATGGCCCTCAGTTGGATCGTTGGACTGGTGCTTATCCTGCAGGGTATCGCATCTATTGCATGGGCCTGCTTCTCCGGGCGCTTCTGGAGAGACTCTCTTTATAAAACAACTATCACCTCCTCAATTATTTTCAAAAATGACCGGGGCTTCGGCTCCGGCCTTTTTGCGCATCTACACTTGCATGCAGCTTGCATTTCTACTATAATAGATTGGCAATAAACCGAAGAGAGGAGGAAACCGAATGCAGACATTTTCTATCATGGCAGCACCTGCGCCACAGCTGCTGCGCGATTATCTCATCTATATGAGTACCATCAAGGGACGCTCTCCCCGCACTGTAGAAGCCTACTACAACGATCTCCGCCTATTCCTGCGTTATCTAATGGCCACTCACAGTGGCACTCCCCTACCCACGGATGACCCAAATCTTGAAAGCATTTCGTTTGCCTCCATCAGCGAGGAAATGATTCTCAGTGCACGCCTTTCCGATGCATATTCTTTCCTGGCTTATGTGCAAAGCGTTAACCAAAATAACGCCAAGACCCGTGCCCGCAAGGTTTCCAGCTTGCGCGGCTTCTATAAATATCTGCAAAGTAAGGCTGGCCGCCTAGAGGAAAACCCCATGGAACAGTTGGAGATTCCTGCCCAGCGCAAAAGTCTTCCAAAATACCTTACTTTGGATGAAAGCCTGCACCTGCTGGAATCCATTGAAGGCAAGGATCGTGAACGCGATTATTGTATCATCACCATTCTGCTTAACTGTGGCATTCGTCTTTCGGAGTTGGTCGGTATTAAGCTCTCGGATATCCGGGATGACACCCTTACTGTACTGGGCAAGGGGAATAAAGAGCGCATGGTTTATCTTAACAGCGCTTGTCTTAACGCCATCGCGGAATATTTGGCCGTTCGTCCGGAACCACCAAAGGATGCCGATAAACCCTACCTGTTTGTTTCCTCCCGTACCCGTGCACCGCTTACCCCCCGCCGGGTGGAACAAATAGTAGAAACACATCTAAAAGCCGCCGGCTTAGGCGGTCGGGGCTATTCCCCTCACAAACTTCGTCATACTGCCGCCACTCTCATGTATCAATACGGTGGTGTGGATATCCGTGTTCTAAAGGAAATTCTCGGCCATGTCAATCTTGGCACCACAGAAATATACACCCATGTCAGCAATGATCAAATTGCCAATGCCGCTGACCGCAATCCCCTTTCTCATGTTAAATCCAAACCATCCAAAAAGGAAGCAGAAACCGAATGAAAACCAATTACCACACCCACACCTACCGTTGTAAACACGCCATGGGCAATGATGAGCGCATTGTACTCAATGCCATAAAAGCTGACTTTGATATTTTAGGCTTTTCTGATCATACCCCGTGGCCTCACTTCCCTGCCGATTACGATTCCCATGTCCGCATGGAGCCGCAATACCTGCCGGAATACTGCGGCAGCGTAAACCGCCTGCGGGAAAAATACAAGGACCAGATCGAGATTCACCTCGGCCTGGAGGCGGAATACTTTCCCCACCATATGCAGGAGCTTCTTGATATGAAGTCGGAATACGGGATCGAATATCTGATCTACGGTGCCCACTACGATGAACTGGATGCCCCGTCCCGGAGCGTTTTTATTTCGGCCGTGATATTTTAGTGCCCCATGACCTCGAGCGTTACGAGCAGAACATCATTCCGGGCATTGAAAGTAAATTCTATGCCTATGTGGCTCACCCTGATCTTTTCATCCGCGGTTACCCTTATTTTGATGAACACTGTGTTGCACTCAGTCATCGTATTTGTGAGGCTGCAGCTCGCTGCAATGCAATTCTCGAATATAACATCTCCGGTTTTCTTTTCGCACGGGAACATAATCGGCTGGATTGTTTCCCGCACCCTGATTTCTGGCGCATTGCCAAAGATCATGGCATTACCGCAATTATTGGCTTCGACGCCCACGATTCGGCGGTAGATTTCAAGAATTCTGATATCTATGATTATGCCGTTCACTTCCTCGATCACATCGGTATCCATCGTATCGACAAACTCGATTTATAAAACAATTCCATAGCTAAGCCCCACGGTATTTAACCCGCGGGGCTTTTTCTTAAATTTTATCGTATTGGCAGCATATACAGCTTCTCCCGTTTCATTTTGTGATATTCTACAATAATTTTCTTTTAGAATAACACAATCCGCCACTTAGTTGCGCAATTTAGCCAACCAGGTCATTGCATTATATACAAATTGCGCTGTGCTTTCTTGTAAAAATAGTCCAACGGCGCTTTGACAAAATCAAAAAAATACTATATTGTAGAGACATACAAAGGAGAATGTTCACAATGAATTCCCCTTTATCAATAACTGGAGGTACATAAAATGCTGCTGATTAAAAACGCCAACCTGGATGGGACCGGCAAAATCGTTGATATTCTCATCGGTGATGACGGAAAATACAAGGAAATTGCCGGGCACATCGAAGCACCCGCCGGGGTCGAAACTATCGATGCCACTGGTATGATGGCTTGCCCCACCTTTGTAAATACCCATATGCACTTTGATAAGGCCTACACTTCTTATGAACAGGGCCGTGAAAGCTACGGCAAGGGCAACTGGATCTCTTCTACCGAAGAAACCCTGGAAGACTCCATCTATGTCATGCACGACCGTATCCGCAAGTATACTCCTGAAGCTGTAGCTGCCCGGGCTGAGCGCGCTATTAAGGATTGTGTCATGTATGGTACCACCAAACTGCGCACCAATGTGGATATCAGCACCCTGGATCCTAACCTCAACGGGCTGAAGGGTGTTCTGATGGCTAAAGAAGCCACCAAAGATATCTGCGATCTGCAAGTCATCGCTTTCCCGCAGGAAGGTATCATCTGCGATCCTGGCACCGATAAGCTGCTGGAGGAAGCCATGGAAATGGGCTGCGATGTTATGGGTGGCATGCCTGCCGCTGAAATGCTGGATGAGCATTCCCGCGAACATGTGGATTTCGTCTTCAAGATGGCCGAAAAATACAACTGCCTCATCGATATGCACATCGATCAGTCCAAAGATATGTTCGATCGTTCCCTGGAATACACCGCCTGGCTTACTATGCAGCATGGCTGGCAGGGCCGTGTAACCGGCGGTCACTGCACCTCCATCACCTACCAAAACCAGGCCCACGCCATCAAGGTTATGAAGATGCTTAAGCAGGCGGATGTCAATGTCTGCGCCAACACCCAGACCCTCGCCATCATGGGCATTGACCCCGAACCCCGCACCCGCGGTGTTACCCGCATTCGTGAGATGGTGGAAATGGGTATCAATGTTGTCACCGCTCAGGATACCATCTGTGATGGTTTCCACCTTTACGGCACTGGCGATCCCTTGGATTACGGTCTGGTTGGCTGCTACTGCGCCCAGTACAATACCCCCGAAGCTGCCCGTACCATGTGGAACATGCTCACCAAAGCCTCTGCTCGCGTATTCGATCCTGAAATGAAGTACGGCATCGAAGTAGGCAACGATGCTGACTTGAACCTGGTAGAAGCCCCTAATGTCCACGATGCCATCCGCACCCGCGCTTCCCGTCCCTACATCATCCGCCACGGTAAAGTCATTGCTTCCTTCATCCGCCGGGCTCAGTTGCTGTAATGCTGTAATGCTGTAATGCCGTCTTGTTCTCTTCTCTTTATATAGGCCCCCTCATATTCCCAAAGCCCAAAGGCACCGGTATCCCCGGTGCCTTTGGGCTTTGTCATCATCTTGCGTTCCATACAAAAGAGATCGCCCTGCACCGAGGAATTATTCCTGCAGCACAGGGCGATTTATGATGGTGTTATTTCACCATTATTTCAGTCTGCTTTGTGTCAGTAGCGGCCACAGCTCCTCCACATTCCTTTGGTTAAGCGTAATGGGATCCACCGAAACATACTTTGGTGTTGGTTTTCCCAGCAGCGCACACGCTGCCGAATACACCATCAGATGTCCCATTTCAATTGGCCTTGAAGAGACAATGCCCATTCTTCCGCTGGTCACCTGCAGCATTCGCTGCGCAACGGAACTGTTGATCTGGCTGGTGACAACTACTACATCATCACGGCGGTTCGCGTGCAGCCATCCACTGATCCGAGCCGCCGCACCTGCATTCTGGATAAACAGGCCCTGCATCTCAGGATAGCGGCGGTACAGCTTCTCAAAATCATCCACAGAATAATGATCATTGATTTCTAATTGCTCCAACACCTGTATTCTGGGATAGTCACCATGCAGTGCGGTAATTAATGCTCGTACACACTGCTGAGCACCTGCCGCTGTGTTTTTATCCACCAGCATTACCAACCGCTGCATCTGCCGGGACAACATCTGCTCCGCCAGGAATTGCGCCGCCTGCCGCCCTTTTTCCTCATCATTGGTGGTAATGCAGCAGTGGAACACAGATCCAGGCAGATCAATCGGCAGATGTGATCCCAAAATCAATGGGATATCGCTACCCCTTTTTAACCGTTGAAAGGTCTCCACCATCCCGCTATGATCATTGGAAACGCTGATGATAGCATCCGCACCGTTTTGCAGTAACCACACCAGTTGATTCTTTTCTACCCCGCTGTTCATTCTGGCATCCTGTACCGGCAGTAGATCCATATTCAAATTTGCAGCGACCTCCCTTATCCCCTGCAAAATCATCTGGGAATAAAGTGTTTCCGCCTGTGCAAAAGAGACTCCAATCCGACCGGTACGCTTCTGCATCAGCATTTTTTCGGTTATGGTTAATGATACAGCACTTTCATTGCTGGCCGGTTGTCCCTGAGGATCACGCGGCAATACACTGGTAGAATGACGGATTATCAATTGCGGAGCACAAACAATTCTTTTATCTGGCCCATCGCTGCTTTCCAATACACTGCGGAATACCTCCGGATTTAGACGAACATAAGTAACTGCCGGATTATAACCCTGCATATAGTCGTCGTCATCAATGGCGATCCAGCTGAAGTCTTCCGGTACGCGGCGTCCACTGGCAAAGCAATATTTTGTTACCGCCATAATGCCCGGTACACCCACCGAAATCACAGCGGTCCCCAGGCTTTCCTGCTCTGGCAGTCCGGAGTTCTTCTCTCCGCCCAGCCATATTATATTATCCTGATTTAGGCGTACTGCATAGCGTTTACTGCACCATTCCAACGCCCGCAGGATCTGCTCCTGACAGTACCGGTTCAAATCTCCTCCCACCACAGTAATATTGGTGTGCCCGCACCGGATCAGATGTTCCAGTGCAAGGTGCATGGCACCCTCATAATCCAATGCAAGATGGCGTTGGTCGGTGCGCTCCGGCGGTACACTTTGATTCAGCAGCAGAATGCTGCCCGGTTCCACAGGATTTATCGCTCTATCGCCGCATTTATACTCCACCGATTGATGCACCAATACTCGGTTCAGGCGATACTGCTTCATGTATCTATGCAGCTGCTTTTCTGTCAGCGCTCCGTCTACCGAGATCGTGATCCACTCATACCGTCCGGACATCCGCACATAGGATCGGCATCCACATACTGTCAGCAACCGCCGGTCAATGATAAGACCCATACAGCCGCGCTTGGCCGCTGTTGGTTCCTCTCCTCTGTTGCGACAGCGCAGCGGTTCATAGCCCAGCTCATCTACCGCAGCCATTACCCGTTCTGTAATTTCCGGGCTCACATACCTTGTCCGGTTAAGAACATGGGAGACCGTGGTGGCAGAAACGCCACTGGCCTTCGCAATATCGTATATTGTCGCCATATTTCTCCTCTTGAATGTTATTGGTTTCTCTCTTAGCGGCCTAAATTGCCGCCTTATGTTTTCTCTTTATTCTTATTTCAAGTTACGGCTTTTGCTGCTCCGCTTTCAGCAGAGCATATCTTCTCCGGGATTCTCTCACATCAAATACAGTACACACGGCAACGCCCAAGATGCCGCCTGCTAATGCGGTGATCCACCGGCTGATTCCAAAGGCCGAGCCAGCCACAACACCCAGGCCAAGACCCAACAGGAGCCCCACCTTCACCATAGCGCGGGTCTTCTTTTCACTGCACCATACCTCTACAGCAGGAGACTTCTCATGCTCGTGCTCCACCCAGTGACCAAAACCACTCTTACGCAGCAGCCCATGGAATATCTCATCATCCCTTTGGGGATGTGCCAGCATAATAGTCACGCCCTTTTATTAGCAAAGGCCCACCCACGCAGGGTATTCAGGGCCTCGGTCATATAGCCTTTCCGGCGGTATGTCGGCTTAATAAAGCCATTCAACTCCACCGCTTCGGTATCGCTGGGGCGTCCCAAAAAGTACAAATATCCCACCAGGTGCTTGTCCTCTTTCTCGGTGATGATCCACAGCGTATAAAAGGACATATACTCCTGATCCGCCATCATTTTACGGTATTGCTCCTCTGCCAACATGACCCATTCGCCGTATTTGGCATAATCATCCGGCACCAAAGAAAGGCTCCTGCATAATTCATTCGGATCATCCCTCAGCAGGTTCATCTGTTCCGGCAGCAGCGGATAAAGGATCAGATTCTGGCTCTCCAGCTGTGGCTGCTTTTTCTGCTTTTTCATTTGCTTCCTCCGTCAAAGTTCTCAAAAATGAACTACTCTCTTAATCATATTATAGATGAATCGATAAATTAAATCAATTTATGTTATCACTTTTTACGCACTATCCACAATAAACAATTTTTGCCTCAATTCTTTTTGCTTTTTGTGCATATAATTTTTATTTTCCTTGATTTTAATAGCCTAAATGCGCAACTTGCGTAACTAAGATGTTAAAATGCAACAAAATTATACCCATTATATTACATTTTTCGCTTTGACGAATGGAAAAAACAAGTGCTAATATACTACTTGACCAAGGTGTGCACAGGGATAATGGCGAAAACCGACGGCACATTAGGTCAAAAAATGTATAGAGAAAAAAGGAGAGTCACTATGTATCAGCCTGAACAGCCGGTATTCGATCAAGCCATCGAATCCAACATTGAGATCACCTACGGCATTGAAGATGTGCCCAAGCCCTGGTGGAAATCTCTCTACTTTGCCGTCCAGATTACTCTGGTAGACTTTACCCCCTTTGTATGGGGCGGTATGTTTGTCTCCCTGGCCGGTCTGGATGCTGCCACCGTTCTGCCCACCATGATCAGCGCATGCTTCCTGGTCATGGGTATCTGCACACTGATCCAAACTACCATTGGTAACCGCCTGCCCATTGTTCAGGGCCCGTCGGCTTCCCTCGCCTCCTCCATGGGCAGCGTAGCCGCTACCTATGGTCTGCCCGCTGTCTGGGGCTCCGTCATTGTCGGCGGCGCACTGGAAACTCTGCTGGGCGGCGCCCGCATTATGAGCAAGATCCGCAAGTTCCTCCCCCCTGTTGTAGTTGGTTCCGTAGTAGCAGCTATCGGTTATGTAGCTGCCCGTATCGCTGTTCAGTGGACTTTCTCCTCTCAGGATGCTAAGAGCCTCATCATGGCCGCTGTAGCCTTCCTGCTGGCTCTGGTTCTTAAGTTCCGCGGTGGCAAAGGTCTGCTTTCCCAGGGCTTCATTCTCATCACCGTTATCATTGTTGGCGTTGTTGGCGCCTCCGCTCTTGGCGTGTTCAATTGGGAAGCCGTTCACAATGCTCCTTGGTTCGCACTGCCCAAGCTGTTCCCCCTACACTGGTCTGGAAGGTCAGAGCGGTTCCACCATCGCCTTTGTTGGTGCCGCTATCGTCGGCGGCTTCTCCGGCTATATTGCTTCCATGTTCGAATCGGTTGGTGACTACGCCGCTACCTGCGCTGCCTGCGATGAGGTCTATCGCATCAAGCACATCGACCGCGGTATCTTTGCCGAGGGTCTTGGCTGCGTGATCTCCGCTTTCTTCGGCGGTCTGCCCTGCACCAGCTACACCCAGAATATCGGCATCATTTCCGCTACCGGTGTATGCTCCCGCCGCGTCACTCAGATCGCTGGCGTAATCTTCCTGGCATATGGTCTGTGCCCCAAGCTGGCCTATATTCTTTCCGGCATTCCGCGTTCTGTTATCGGTGCTGTATTCCTTATCTCTGCCGCTACCATCATGTTCTCCGGCATTGATTCCATCATCAGCGATAAACGCTCCCTGCGCAACACCTTGGTAGCCGGTACTACTTTGGCACTGGCCATCATGCTACCTTACCACTGCGCCTCTACTTACAGCGCCTGGGCCAAGAGCCTGCCGGCGTTCCTCAATATGCTCTGCACCTCCACCGTGTTCATCGCGGTCGTTGCAGGTGTACTGCTCAATCTTATCCTCAACTATGTTCTGAAGGACAAGAACGAAAAGTAAGCTAGCTCCTCCTCAATGGTACTCATACAGCGCAAACCCCTCCCAAACCGGGAGGGGTTTTGCTACGATAGAATCACTGCAATCATTTTCCATTTTACTGTCGACTCCAATAGTCCCCCTCCAGCCAATAGCAAAGCGCTCAGTATCCACATCGCCGTCTGTCCGTTCCCTTCTGCCCCGCTCATCTGCTCACAGCGGCTATGCGCCAAGTTGCACATCAAAATCAGCGCCACCAACTGCACCGTCCTTGGCAGAAGTATCCCCAACAAAATATATCCGATTCCGCCCAAACCCACCAACATCAGCAAAAAGCTGACCACTATTCCCTGCCCTATTCCATACAAGACCAGTGCCACCGGAATCATTAAATTCCCCCATAGGCACCGCGCTGCGATCATCAGGTATAGCAGCAGAATCGCCATAAACAGCAGTCGCTCACGCCACAATGCCCACAGGCCCTGTTCCGGTATAGCCCGCAGTTGATTCACCAGGATCCGGCATGGGATAGACTCTGCCCCGCACAACACCGCTGCTATGCTGCCCAGTAGCACCCCTGCCGCAAAATATAAAAGATACTGAATTGTCGTCCCACGCTTCTTCCACAGGCTTTCCCGCCGCCCAGGTACTGGATAATGACTTTTCTTTCTCTTCGGCAACATTTTTCATCCTCCACATTTTGTTATCGCCGCTTGGGGTGGCTCATCTTTGCTTTGCTGCGGTGGTTTACTGCCAGGATGCACCCTATGGCACCGCCCACCAGCATCAGCAGGCACTTATACAGTGCCTGCAGACCCACCTCATTTCTCGGAACTGTTAGGGAAATTGCCAGCAGCACCAGGTACATCATTCCGCCTGTCAGTGCTCCGTTCACGATGCCATTCTGTCGCAACTGCCGGCCGCAGCGGTAACCTGCTGCCAAGGTCCCAACCACCAGGGTGATCGTTACCATCGGCGCGGTCAACCCGCCCGGAATATCCTGCGCACTCATTACCAGGGCAAATACCGTCAACAATGCCAACACCACAGCAGAACCCATTCCAGCGCTTATCGCAATTTCCCGCAACGGCGGGCCGCTCCCCTTCACCCCGTGGCCTTTCTCCCTGCTTTTGGGCATAAAAACGCCTCCCATCCGGATTGTCTGTTCAATCCTATGATGGGAGGCGATATTTTAGAAGAAATTACTTCGGCTCAGCAGTGGTGTTCTTGCCGCTGATGGCCCAACGAGCCAAGCGGACCTTGGAACGGTCGCTGCCGGTCTCAATAACGAGGGAATCCTCTTTCATGCTGACGACAATCCCAATGATGCCGCCGATGGTGACGATCTCATCGCCTACCTGCAGCTCGCTGCGCATCTTGGCAGTCTCTTTATCCTTTTTCCGCTGGGGACGGATGATGAAGAACCAGAATACAACGATGATCAAAGCCATCATAATGATGGAAGACCACATGGAACCGGAGCCAGAAGCAGTTTCAAGAAAAGCAATGTTCATATTGTTTTATCCTCCAAAAAAGTCTTTAACAAATATTATAGAGAATTACCGGTCATTTTGCAAGTAAAATCCGGAGAAAATATTGTTCTATTCCGCACTTTTATATTCTCTTACCCAGTATTGGCACATGCTCGCGGTAGAAGCTCTCAAACCGTCCCTCATCCAGTGCTAACCTTATCTCTTCCATCAGTGTATTATAGAACCACAGGTTATGCATCACAGCCAGCCGCATACCAAGCATTTCATTGGCACGCATCAGGTGGCGCAAGTAGGCGCGGGTATGGTTACGGCACAGTGGGCACCCGCAAAGGGCATCCACCGGGCGGTCATCCGTTACATACTTAGCATTTTGGATATTAATGATCCCTTCCCAGGTAAAAAGATGGCCATGTCGGGCATTGCGGCTTGGCATCACACAGTCAAAAAGATCTACTCCCCGGTGTACCGATTCCAAGATATTCACAGGTGTACCAACACCCATTAGGTAACGGATCTTATCCTTCGGGGCAAAGGGCTCCACAGCCTCAATGATATGATACATCTCTTCGGCGCTCTCGCCCACTGCCAGTCCACCGATGGCATAGCCGTCCAGTCCCATCGCAGCAATATCCTTCATGTGCTGCACCCGAATATCCTCATAGGTGCCGCCCTGGTTGATGCCAAACAGTAGCTGGTGTGGATTCACAGTATCCTCCAGGCTGTTCAACCGGGCCATTTCCTTTTGGCAGCGCTCCAACCATCGGGTCGTCCGTGCTACCGATTTCTGCACATAATCCCGGGGCGATGGGTTTTCGATACATTCATCAAATGCCATTGCAATGGTAGAACCCAAATGCGACTGGATCTGCATGCTCTCCTCTGGTCCCCATAAAAATACGATGTCCATCGATATGGGAGGCAAAGGTCACTCCCTTTTCCTCGATATGCCGTAGCGATGCAAGCGAAAACACCTGGAACCCGCCACTGTCGGTCAGGATGGGTCCCTGCCAACCGGTAAACCTGTGCAGCCCTCCCAGCTGACGCACCACATTATCACCAGGTCGCAGATGCAGGTGATAGGTATTGCACAGCATCACCTGGCACTTCAGCTCCTTCAGGTCATAAGCGGAAATACCGCCCTTGATGGCAGCCGCCGTCGCCACATTCATAAAGGCCGGCGTCTGCACCGTACCATGTACGGTGGTAAGCGCTCCCCGCCGGGCTGCTCCTTCTGTCAGTTTCAGTTGATACATTCTTTTTATTCCTCTCTTGTCAGTGTTACACATACCAGCTCCGGCGGGTTAAAGAGCCGAATTCCCATTCGCCCCCGTCCCAGCCCCCGACTCAGGATCATCGTTTTATCTTCTATTTGGTAGATTCCGCCGTCATATTCCGGGAACAGGATCGTCTCGGGAGAAAGAATCCCGCCTAGTACCGGCAGCCATACCATCCCACCGTGGATATGCCCGCAGAAGGTCACATCGGCACCCCACGCGGCGTATACCGGGAAGTAGTTTGGATTATGCGCCAACAGAATATTATACCCCTCCGGTGCCTCTCCCAGTATGGTATACATCGTTTCCTCCGTCACTGGGCGATAGTGGCTGGCATACTTGTGGTAATAATCCAGCTTGTACCACAGTCCCGTCAGGTTGATTCTGTCGCCGTTTTCCGCCGTAAGCTGCACCGTTTCATTATCCAATACTTGTACTCTGGATGCTGCCAACGCAGCACGGTAGCTTTCCCAGTCGGCGGTGGCCAGTCCTTCCTCATGGTTCCCACGGATATAGTAGACCGGATATTCCTCCGCCAGTGCACTGCACAGCGCCAATGTCACACTAAAGTCCTCATCATAACGGCTCACCATATCGCCGGTCATTACAATGATATCTGGTTCCTCCGCACGAATCGCTTTCAGCAATCGACCGTTCTCTTCTCCCAAGGACACACTGTGCAGATCAGAAAGCTGTACGATGTGATAGCCATTAAAGCCTTCCGGCAAACTCATACCGCCAACGGTATATCGTACTGTTTTTAGTCCATAGTTGCTCCACCACAGTGACCAGCACAGCAAAAGAAAAATCGCCACAATTAAAATAAGCAGCAGCCAGTGTTTCTTCACTCAGTTTCTCCTATGCCAATAATAATGCCCGTCTGATAAAACAAATATATCATACCATAATAGTGTGCCCTTTTCAATTAAAATACCATTCGCCAAATCTTAATAAATAGAAAAAGCAGAATGACCACTTCCAGTCGTCCTGCTTTTGATTATACTCTCACCTCATTGCGAAACGGTGAACAATGCGTGGAAATACCCCTTGTTTGCCATCAACTCATCAAAGTGACCGCATTCCTCCATTGTGCCGTTCTTTATAGCCAGGATACCATCATACCGACGCAGCAGTGCCTCCTCCAGCATATGTGTAATGACTATGCGGGTCATACCGGTCAGGTCAAGAATATCCTCCATGACCTGATGTGCGGTCTGGGCATCCTGAGCACCGGTCATCTCATTAGAATAAATGTTTCCCCCACCAATGGTATTGCTTTTGGGCCAGCACCCGTCAAAGCCCCGCTCTTTTGCGGTTGTACCGGCAGAAGAAGTGTGCTATAATAGGCTGAAATGTAAAACACTATGGAATGAAGGTAAAAAGATGCAAGACCGTTTGATGACCAAGACATCCGACTATTATTACGACCTGCCGCAGGAACTCATCGCCCAAACACCGCTGGAGCGTCGGGACAGCAGCCGCCTGATGGTGCTGAATAAGGAAACCGGCGAGATCTCTCACCATGTATTTACCGATATCATTGACTACCTAAACCCAGGTGATGTACTGGCGGTCAATAACAGCCGTGTCATGCCTTCCCGTCTGATTGGCAAGAAAGGAGGCACCGATGGTGCCATTGAATTCCTGCTTCTAAAACAGCTGGGCAATGATGAATGGGAAACGATGGTGCGCCCAGGCAAACGGGCCAAGATCGGCGCTCGGTTTGTATTCGGTGATGGGCTGCTGCACGCCGAGGTACTGGAAATCCTGGAAGGCGGAACCGTCGGGTCAAATTTGAATACGAGGGCAATAATATCTTTGCGGTGCTGGAGGAAGTTGGCCGCATGCCGCTGCCGCCCTACATCACCGAACAGCTGGAAGATGGTGAACGCTACCAGACTGTCTACAATAAGGTACTGGGCAGTGCTGCCGCCCCCACCGCCGGGCTACATTTTACCGAAGAACTACTGCAAAAAATTCAGGAGAAAGGTGTAAAGATAGCTTACCTGACACTTCATGTTGGCCTTGGCACCTTCCGTCCGGTGAAGGTAGACGATGTGACTCAGCATCATATGCACTCAGAACACTACTGGGTCTCGCAGGAGGCCGCTGATCTCATCAATGAGGCCAAACGCACTGGCCACCGTGTCATTGCCGTAGGTACCACCAGCTGCCGCACGCTGGAATCTGCCTATATTCCCGGGAAAGGACTGCGCGAGTGCAGCGATAATACCGATATTTTCATCTATCCCGGCTACCAGTGGAAATGCATCGATGCCCTTATCACTAATTTTCACTTGCCGGAAAGCACCCTTATCATGCTGGTCGCTGCCTATGCAGGGTATGATCACATCATGAATGCCTACCATGAGGCTGTTAAAGAACGCTACCGGTTCTTCTCCTTTGGCGATGCCATGTTCATTACAAACGAAACGAAGCCCCAAAGGAACACCAGACATTAAACGCTGTACTATCCCATTGAATATTCCATCTAAAAGAAGCAGGTCATTTTCAGTGATCGGCTTCTTTTTCGTTCCATTTTAATGACACGCTACTCCCTCTCATATACTAAGGATGAAAGGAGGCGTATTTCATATGAAACAAATTCTATTCCGCGGGGCAGCCACGGCACTGGTCACCCCAATGCAGCCAAATGGCTCTTTGGATTTAGAAACTCTCTCCCGCCTTACAGAATGGCAGATCCAAAGCAGTATCTCAGCGTTGGTGCCCTGCGGCACCACGGGAGAAGCCGCTACTCTCACTGATGAGGAACGCTTTACCGTCATCCAAACTGTAGCCAAAACCGCAGCTGGCCGGGTGCCGGTCATCGCTGGAGCCGGATGCAATGACACCGCCCGTGCCGAACAGAACTGCCTTGCCGCCGCGGCGGCCGGTGCCGATGCCCTGCTTCTAGTCACCCCTTATTACAATAAATGCACGCCCAAGGGCTTACAGTCGCATTTCGCGCGGCTGGCATCCGCCACACCGCTCCCGGTCATCCTCTATAATGTTCCGTCCCGTACCGGGGTGACCATCGATATGGAGAGCCGCCGGAAACTTTCCAAAGTTGATAATATCATCGGCCTTAAGGAAGCCAGTACCGATTTTAGCCTCATTCATCAACACCTGTTGGAACTTGGTGATACTCTCCCCCTCTATTCCGGCAATGATGACCTCACCCTGCCTCTGATGTCCCTAGGAGCCCACGGCTGCATTTCCGTCCTCAGCAATCTGCTTCCCCACAGCACCGAAGCCCTCTGTCAGGCGATCTTGCAGAACGATCTACCGGCAGCCCGTTCCCTGCACTATTCCCTTCTTCCCTTGATGAAATCCCTCTTTTGCGAGGTCAACCCCATCCCTGTCAAAGCTGCCATGCCGCTTGTTGGTTTCCCTTGTGGCAGCTGCCGCATGCCACTTTCCCTCATAGAACCGGATCACCTTGCATTACTGCAACAACAATTTACTATGACGAAACAACTCGGACTCTGCTGAATTCTGCTTGCCACCGTGGGGCGTTTGCTTTATAATAAAATAAAACATACTACCCCACGGAGGCGATCCCTTGAACCTGACCGAAGAACGACTGCAATACCTGGAGCTTCTCTCTCAAAAGTTTCCCAGCCCTGCCCAGGTCTCTACCGAAATCATCAACTTAAATGCCATCCTCGGCCTGCCCAAAGGCACCGAACACTTTATCAGCGATATTCATGGTGAATACCGCCTTTTTCTTCATATTCTCAAAAATGCTTCCGGCTCCGTCCGACGCAAGATCTTCCAATGCTTCTCAGAGGAGGAAATGTCCACTGCCGAAATGGATGAACTGGCCACTCTCATCTATTACCCGGAAGAAAAGTTGGCACTCCTCAAGGAAGCTCATGGCTCACTAAACCAGGTCTGGTACACCACCACCCTGCTGCATTTGGTGCAGGTTTGCCGCAAGGCCACCAGTAAGTACACCCGCTCCAAGGTGCGCAAGGCCATGCCCCACGATTTTGCCTATATCATCGATGAGTTGCTCAATTACTCCGAAGCTGATGAGGATGACAACCGCACCACCTATGTCCACAATATCGTCCACAGCATCATCGAAATTGGCAGTGCCGATGCTTTCATCATCGCCATTTCGGAGCTCATCCAGCACGCGGTCATTGATAAACTGCACATTGTCGGCGATGTATTCGACCGCGGCAACGGCGCTCATAAGGTTATGGATACCTTGATGGAGTATAATAATGTCGATATCCAGTGGGGCAATCACGATATCCTGTGGATGGCGGCAGCTATGGGCCAGTGGGCCTCCATCGCCAATGTGCTGCGCAACTGCATCCGCTACAATAACTTTGATTCTCTAGAGGACGGCTACGGCATTAACCTGCGCCCTCTCACCCAGTTTGCGCTGGAAACCTACCGTGATGATCCCTGCACTCTTTTTCTGCCCAGCCACAGCAAGCGGGAAACTGAACTGAAGCAGCGCCGGGAAAATGATGAACTCACCGCCAAGGTGCACAAGGCCATCTCGGTCATCCAGTTCAAGCTGGAGGGCCGCATCCTGCGGGATCATCCCGAATATCACATGTCACACCGTCTCTTCTGGGAAACGATGGACTCCAAGACCCACCGTATCCAAATCGACGGTCATTGGTATGACCTCAAGGATTCCCATTTCCCCACCCTCTCACCGGAAGACCCCTATCGTCTCTCTCCGGAGGAGGAAACTGTCATGAACGATTTGGCCTTCTCCTTCCGTAATAGTATCCGGATGCAGCGTCATCTTAAATTTCTTTTGGATAACGGCTCCATCTATAAGGTCAATAATGGCTATCTGCTCTATCATGGCTGTATCCCCATGAATGAGGACGGCACCTTGCACTATTCCACCATCAATGGCAAAAAGTACGCCGGACGCGCCATGTTGGAAGCCTATAACCATATCATCCGGGTGGCCTCCTACGCACCCCGCCATACCGAGCTACGCAAAAACTCTTTGGATCTCATGTGGTACCTTTGGTGCGGCACCCACTCTCCCTTAAGCGGTAAGTATAAGATTGCCACCTTCGAGCGCTATTTCATTGCGGATGATACCGCCGGCAAGGAGGAGAAAGACCCCTATTACACATGGATTGAACAGGAAACCACCGCCATCCGCATTCTGGAAGAATTCGGAGCCGATCCCGTCCACGGCAAGATCATCACCGGCCATGTCCCGGTCAAAGCCGGCGAGTCTCCTGTCAAGGCCAATGGCCGTGTCATCAATATTGATGGCGGCATGAATGAGCGTCTCAATTCCGTCACCGGCGGCTGCGGCTATACCCTAGTCAGCAACTCCCACCAGCTGCTGCTGGCCCAGCACCATCCCATCAATATCAGCGAGGCCATGCGTAACAATGAAGATATGCACTCCGAGGTACGCGTGGTAGAAAAATTTCCACGCCGCCAGCTCATCCGGGATATCGACGACGGTAAGGCCATTGCCCGCCGGGTAGCCGATCTGCAGGAACTGCTGGAGGCCTACCGCAGCGGCGCCATCACCCCCAAAGAATAACCCATCATAATAGTCCCGCACTCCTGATAGTAGAACCGCCCGATACAAAGCGGTCCTCTGTCGGGAGTTTTTTCTTTTTCCCATAGCATATTTCGTCGGAAATTTGCGGAATGTTAGCAAAATTGCTACGATTCTGTTGACATTCTCGCCAAAAAGTGTTTTACTATTCTTAGTATATTGGTTGATTAGCCAACTAATAAATATTGGTAATCTTCCCATGGAGGTGGCTATAATGGATGGTATTTTGGAAAAATTCATGCGGGATGCCGCGCAGAACCCTGAACGGCCGATGTATGACTTTATGGATTGCGGAAGCGAGCCCTATGTTCACCACTATATAACGATTGGCGAAGCATGGCAGCATGCTATGGATATGGCCGCGGAGCTGCGTCAAAAGGGCGCCCGTCCCGGTGACCGCGCTATTATCCTTTCCATGCAGGATGCCGGAACCGTCTATGCTATTTGGGGCTGTATGATCGCTGGGGTGATCTTTACCGTTATCCCGCCTCCCATTGATGAAGGCAAGCTGGACCGTTTTGTCTCGGTACTCAAATCTTGTAAACCTCGCTTTCTCATCTCCAACGAAGGCATGGAAAAGGAGGCCGATACCAATGTGACCGGCTCACTGCTCAAAAAAGCCTTCCTCAATGTTGTGACACTCAAGCGCATCTACTCCGATAAGGTAAAACCCGCACCCCTGGGCAAATTGACTCCGCATGAAGCCGATGACCTGCTGTATTTGCAGTATACCTCCGGCTCCACCAGTGCGCCAAAGGGCGTTATGGTCACTTATGGAAACCTCATGGGCTGCATCGGTCAGTGCCTGGAGATCTTCGATTTCCAGCACACTAAGAACAATCTTGCCTCCTGGGTACCCTTTTACCACAATATCGGCCTCATCGTGGCCATTTTTCTGCCCGTCATTGCCGATACCGGCATTTCTTACTTTATCCCCACCCTGCAGTTCCTGGCCCGGCCCACCATTTGGCTGCGGGTCATCGCCGATTACAAGGTAAATATCACCGCAGCGCCCAATTCCGCCTATGAGGTTTGTACCCGACTCATCTCTCCGGAAGAAGCCAAAAAGTATGATCTTTCCCATGTCACCCACCTCATCAATGGCTCCGAATTTGTAAATGCCGCCACCGTGGACAAGTTCTGCGATTTGTTTGGTATCTCAACGGATTGCTTCGCACCCGGTTACGGACTTTCGGAGTGTGTTTGTGTTGGTACATTGGCCAGCCGGGATTTCCGCTGTCAGCATATCGATCTGGAATCCTATCGGGAAGGCCGCTTCGTTCCCTCCCCCACTGGAGAAAAGAACATTGTCAGCGTTGGGCGACCTGCGGGCAATATGGTCCTGGTCGCTATCCGTCCCGGATGGCACCCCCTGTGAACCCGGTGAAATCGGCGAGATCTGCATCCAGGGCAGCAGTGTGTGTGCCGGCTATTGGCAGAATCCCGAGGAAACGAAGCTTCCATACGGTCATCGCTGGTTATAATGGGCCAGTTCTACCGCACCGGCGATATGGGTGTTCTGTATGAGGGCCAGCTCTATCTCACCGGCCGTATCAAGGAAATGATTATTATAAGCGGCAAAAATATCTTCCCCGGTGATATCACCCTGCTGCTTCGCCAGGAAGGCGTTCCGCTCCCCGCCGATGCTATCGCGGTATTCTCCCTGCCTTCTCCGGAAGGCGAACATCCCATCCTCTGTGCCGAATCCACTCCCTGATGCGGATTATGCGGCCATTGCCGCCCAGGTCAACCGCCTGACAGCCCGGAATTTCGGTTTCTCCTTCTGGGATGTCGCCTTTACTCCGGCCGGCAGCCTTCCCCGCACCGATAACCGTAAGATCAAAACACTGGCGACCCATACCCTGTACGAAAGCGGCCGGCTGCCCCTCCTTTACAGTAGCCGAAGCAGCGGTAATGCCACAACTTCCCAGCAGTGCACTTCCGCTGCCTCCCGGCCAAAAATCGAGCTCCCACCCAATGCTACCCCGGAGCAGATCCAGCCTATTATCAGTGCCATTTTCCGGGAAGTCCTGCCTGGCGTCTCCTTCGGTCCCAATGACAGCTTCCTCAACCTCGGCGGTGATTCCCTGCGCATGATGGAGCTGGTATGCGGCCTGGAACAGGACCTTGGCATCAATATTGATATCCGCTGCATAGCCGCCGATCCTACTGTTTCCGGCATATCTGCTTATCTCAGCGCATTGCTTTCCGGCCGGGAGCGGGATTTCCAGCCCGACCTGCGTGCAGAGTGCGTCCTGCCCGCAGAAATTGCCCCACATGGCGAGTATGCTTACCAGCCGCAGGATTGCCATACCGTATTCCTCACCGGCTCTACCGGCTTTTTAGGGGCCTATCTCATTCGGGCTCTCATCGAGCAGCGTAAGGATCGTGGTATCAAAATTTATTGCCATGCCCGGGCCGCCACACCCGAAAAGGCTCTGGAGCGCATCATCAATAATATGAAGCGGTTCGAGTGCTGGCAGGATTCCTATCTTGCCTATCTGCACGCTGTGCCGGGCGATCTGACTCAGCCCCACCTGGCATGACCGAAGAAAACTGGCAGCTGCTGACCCGTGAGGTCGATGCCGTTTATCATAATGGCGCTGTGCTCAATTTTGTATTCCCTACCGGCAGATGAAGCACGCTAATGTACTGGGCACTGCTGAATGTCTGCGACTGGCCTGCGAAGGCCGTCCGAAATACTTCCACTATGTTTCCAGTTACAGCGTATACGATAACCCCAGTCATTTCGATTGCACTGTAATGGAGGATGATCCGCTAGAATCTCCCGATGGCTACTTCCTCGGCTATTCCGAGACCAAATGGGTAGCCGAAAAGCTGGTGGAATTGGCCAGGCAGCGTGGCCTGCGGGCAGCGGTCTATCGCCCTGGTGATATCACAGGTACCCTTGCCACCGGCATTTGGAAGCTGGAAGATCTCATCAGTCGCTCCATGGTAGGCTGCGTACAGCTGGGCGCCGCTCCAGATGTGGAGGTTAATCTGCACCTGACCCCGGTAGACTATGTCGCCGATGCGCTTATTCATATTTCCTTCCGGAATGAGTGCTGCGGACATGCCTTCAATCTGCTTAATCACCGGTTGATGCCGCTGCGGCAGATGACTACTCTGATGAAAAAAGCAGGCTATCCGCTGGAACTGCTGCCCTATGAGGAATGGTGCCAGCGCCTGACTGCCACCACTAGTGAGGAAAATGTTCTGCGTATTCTCTCCTGCCTGTTTACTGACCAGCGCACCGCCGGCGAGGATATGATTGCCCGCTTCGGTGCTCACCAGGCACGCTTTTCCACTGCCAATACCGATCGGCTGCTCGAAGGCAGCGGCATTGCATGCCAACCAGTGGATGCAGCTCTGCTGCAAAGTTACCTGCGGTATTTCATCAAGAGCGGCTACCTGCCTGCCCCGCAGCCGTGGTGGAAGCGACTCTTTACCCACAAAAAGCAGTAATCAGATCACCGCTTCTCCTCATAAAAAAGCTCCCTTTCCACTCATTTGGAAGGGGAGCTTTTCTTGGTTGTGGATCAGTCAATTAAGAACAAATGTTTCACGTGAAACATTTTGTGTCATTCTGCATTATTCCAGCACGACCTTATGGAAGACCTTTTTGCCCTTCTTGATGATAAGGCCGGCACGGAGCGCCGCTTCATCGTAGCTTTCTGCAAAGTTATCTACCTTTACATCATTGACAGCGACACCGCCCTGCTGTACCAGCCGTCTGACCTCGCCCTTGGAGGGGGCAAGCCCCACCTTGACCATCAGATCCGCCAGCGTAATGGCTCCATCGGTGAGGTCAGCAGCGGTAATGGTGGTGGTAGGCATATTCGCGCTGTCGCCCGTGCCGCTAAAGAGCTGTTTGGCTGCGGCCTGCGCTTTTTCCGCCTCTTCCTCACCGTGTACCATCTTGGTCAGCTCGTAGGCCAGAATCTCCTTGGCACGGTTCAGCTCGCTGCCCTCCCATTTGTCCATCTCGTCTATCTGCTCCAGCGGCAGGAAGGTAAGCATACGGATGCACTTGAGAACATCGCTGTCATCCACATTGCGCCAATACTGGTAGAAATCAAAGGGGCTGGTCTTATTGGGATCAAGCCAAACGGCGTTGCCGGCAGTTTTTCCCATCTTGTGGCCCTGTGAATCGGTAAGCAAAGTGATGGTCATTGCATGGGCGTCCTTGCCCAGCTTGCGGCGGATCAGCTCGGTGCCGCCCAACATGTTGCTCCACTGGTCATCGCCGCCAAACTGCATATTGCAGCCATTATGCTGGAACATGTAGTAGAAATCATAAGACTGCATAATCATGTAGTTGAACTCAAGGAAGGAAAGGCCCTTTTCCATGCGCTGCTCGTAGCACTTAGCGCGCAGCATATTATTGACACTGAAGCAGGCGCCTACCTCACGCAGCAGCTCCACATAGTTGAGCTCCAAAAGCCAGTCGGCATTATTGAGCATGATCGCCTTATCGGTGCCAAACTCAATAAAGCTCTCCATCTGACGCTTGAAGCACTCGGCATTGTGGTTGATATCATCGGCGGTGAGCATCTTGCGCATATCGGTGCGACCAGAGGGATCACCGATCATAGTGGTACCGCCGCCAATGAGGGCAATGGGACGGTTCCCTGCCATCTGCAGGCGCTTCATCAGCGTCAGGGCCATAAAGTGACCGGCCGTCAGGCTATCGGCTGTGCAGTCAAAGCCAATATAGAAGGTTGCCTTGCCCTCATTGATCATTTTTTTGATTTCTTCTTCATTGGTAACCTGCGCAATAAGTCCGCGGGCAACCAGCTCTTCATAAATCTGCATAGTTTATCTCCTTTTTTCTTTTTCCCCTAATAAAATAAAAATCCTCTGTCCGTTACAATACGGACAGAGGACGAATGGACTTCGTGGTACCACCTCTGGTTCGGGCTGCCGTTACCGGAAGCCCCTTGATAGGTCCTATGGAAAGACCTCTGCGATGTAACGGTCGCACCCCGTCGTGCCCTACTGTCGTCTGTTCAGGCCACCGCTCCGGAATGTATTTCCCTGCTTTCCTCCTTACCGACTTGCACCAACCGCCGGCTCTCTGGAAAGGCTAAAAAAGAGGTACTCGGTTTCCTTCTTCGCGTTTCATTTTTTATCTATTATAACAAACTTACCGCCAATGTCAAGCGTCGATGGCCTTCTCCGCTGCTTTCTTCCGCCGGGTGTAGAGGAAGAATGCAGCACCCATGACAGTCCAAATAACCAACGCGATACGGGACTGCGGCCCCAGGTATGCCCAAGGATTGGGGACGATAAGCAGTGCTATGAAGCACAGCGAAAAAATGACGCCCAAAATGGAATTTATGGTCATCCATGCGGAGGTATCCTTATTGCGGCGAACCTGTACCAAAGTGGCGGCCGAGGTAAAACCATATCCAATAGCGGCACCGATGGAGGACATATCTACCACCCAATTGAGCACAGTGCGGCCAAACCATGGGCAGCACAGTGAAATGATCATGATGAACAGGATGGCATTCATCGGGGTTTTATAGCGGGGGTGCAGGCGGCCAAACCAGCCCGGGAGGACATGGTCCTTGGACATGGAGTACAAAAGACGGCTGGTAGCCATATAAAAGCCAATGATGCCGGAAAGTACAGCGCAGAACAGCGCAATGCCCAAAATAACCAGACCGGGCTTGCCGAGGATCAGACGGGCCGCATTAAAGGTGGGGAGCGCCGTAAAGCCGGCAAGGCTTTCGGGCAGGGTATCTTTGGCGCAATCGGCAATATAAGGCACCCAACTGGTATAGCCTTCGGGCAGGACTGCGGCCGTGATGGTATTGAGGATGACATAAAGAGCGCCGCCGAACAGGATGGAAAGAACCATAATAACAAGGCTCTTTTTATGGGAGAAATTGAACTCCTCCGAAGCCTGAGGAATGGAATCGAACCCGACAAATGCCCAAGGCGCGACCGCTACCACAGCAAGGATACCGCCCAACGAAGACTTACCGGTGGCATCTGTGGTAAAAGCGGGCGCCAAATGGGAAGCGGAAGCATGCGGGCTAAACAGCGCAGCAATCGCCAGCAGGAACACACAGCCAACCAGAGAAAGCGCCAGGACAGTCTGGAACTTGCCAGCCACGCTGACACCCCGGATGCTGAATACCGCAAAAAGCACCAGCGCAATGATGGCCAGCAGAATTTCACCAGCGTAAATGCTGTAACCTTCCACCGAATAGAGATAGCCCCACTGGGTCAGATTTGGGAAGAGATTACGGCCGATGAGCGCCAAAGCAGTAGCATTCAAGGGCACGATAGCAAGATAGGAAAGGCCCAGGAACCACGCGCACAAAAAACCGCAGGTGGGCCCAAACGAGGCATTGGTAAAGGTGAATTCGCCACCCGCTACCGGGAAGTGGTTGATCATATAGCTGTAATTGAGGGCAATAACGACCATAATGATTGCGCCCGCAGCCATAGCAATAAGAGTACCTAGCGGCCCGGCATTGGGTAAAAAGGTATTGGCGGGCATAACAAACGCACCCCACCCGATAATACTGCCTAGGGCTAGTGCCCATACATTCAGTGGAGAGAGCTTTCTTTGCAGGCCTTCCCCACCGCTCCGATTATCGTTCATGCTGTGCCCTCCTTTATTTCTTATCAAATTCGGCCGTAACCAGCGCCAACGCTTTTTCCTCCAGCCTCATATCGCACTCACGGTAATCCTCTCCCAGCAGGCGGTGCAATAGCTCCCGCAGCATGGAAGGATTGCGGGCCAACATAGGACCCATGGCCCATGTGGCAAAGAAATTGCGGTATAGAGTTTACCCTCTTTGCCATCCGGGGTCTCTCCATCGCCGCAGCCGGAAAGCACTGTAAACAGTGGGTAGCGGTTCTCCCCTACCAGGTAGGCAGTGCGGTTGATAAAGCCATAAACCCTTGCGTTTTCATCGTAGACGGGCTGCGCCAGCATATCGCTGACAAAGACCTTGTCGGTCTCCACACCAGTGTAATCAAAGAGACCAATACCAGGCATCGTCTCCCCCGTAGGAGTGGTAAATCTTTGACCAAACAGTTCTCTGGCATTGCCGGTAACAAACCATACCTGTCCACCCTCAATGGCCGCACGGATCGCTTCGCCATACTGCGCGAAGTGCGGTGCTACGGCGGCAAGGTTACGAGCCTTACCGTGACCAATATAAACGAAGTCATAGCCTGTGGGGTCGATAACTTCATCCAAATTTATCTCAGTGATATCAGAGGTATTGCCAGTTTCGGCAATGCGGCGCTGCAGTACCGTCAGGTTTTTGTAGTCACCGTAAAGATCAAGTGCATTGCTGTAAAGATGGAGTATTCTGATGTGTTTCATTTTTTCAGCTCCTCCAGTATTTTACCTTCGTTGCCAAAGGCGGATGCGGCAAGAATATAGATGTCGCCCTTGGTCTTGCGGAAGGCTTCCTTTGTTTTGGCCATATCGGTCTCCATCAACAGGGTGATATCATCAAATCCTGCTGTTTTAAGACATACAGCAGCATCCAGCGCACGGTTGCCGGTGCATAGGATTTTCTCCACCTTACCCTTTAAGCGCTCAAATGCTACATCATATAGCCAGGATACATCCTTATATTCCATATAAATGACATTATTGATATACAAGGCAATGCTCTTCTCTCCCGGCTGCTCCAGCACATAACTGATGGATTGATCGAGAGATGCGGCGTTTTGCTTGGTCATCATCAGTACGGTGCGGCGACCGTCAAACTTGAAGTCATCCAGCCGCTCCTTCGCCACATAGAAATCGGCGCAGCCTGCCGCAAACTGTTCCACGCTGATACCGGAGGCCGTGCAGCAAACAGCGGCTGCCGCCACAGTATTAAAGAAGTTGAAGGTGGTATTGTAGGTAACATGGACGGGCGTACCATTGATGGTGATGCACTTGCCTGCAAAGTCGGCATCGGTGCCGAAGAAATCCGGCTGATGGGAACCGTAATCGCAGTGAGAGCAATGGAATTTACCCAAATGATTGTAATGGTAAAACTCATAATTCATCGGATGGAAACAATGCGGACAGATCTTGCAATCATTGGTGCCGCTGACACAGTGATCGGTGGAGCGCTCGGTGCGATCCATAGCAAAATATACGGTATGATAGTTCCCGGCAAGATTCTGACTGATTGGCTCATTGGCATTCAGGATCAGCGTCATATCCGGGCGCTTGGCAATCGCTTCAGCAATCTTTTCAAATACCAGATCTGGGTTGCCGTTACGCACCACCTGATCCCGCAGGAGGTTAAGCACAAGGTAATAATCCACGGGAATCTCCGCGAAGATAAAGCGGGACCAGCACTCATCTACCTCCAGCACTACATAGTCGGCACGAACAACACCGCCCAGTGTACAAGCGGAAAGCAGAGTGGTAGCTACGCCGGCGGTCAGATTCGAGCCCTTCGCGTTATTGATAACGGTAAAGCCGTTTTTGCGCAGCACATGGGCAATGAGATTGGATGTGGTAGTTTTTCCATTGGAGCCGGTAACACAAATAACTCGGCCGGAAAAGCGCAGTTTTTTCATGACATGGGGATGCAGACGCAGAGCAATACGCCCGGGAAGATCGGTACCGCCGCCCAGCAGCGCGCCAACAGCGCTTAATACACGACACAGCAGCGCCGTAAAGAAAAATCGAATCGTATCGGTTCCCTCCTTTGGGGTGAATTTTTATAAATTAATAGAAATACTATACCACAACTCCCTGCATTTTTCAATGTAACATCCCGCATTTGACGCAGGATATCGAACATTTTGCGCAATACATTTGGAATTGTCCATTGATTTTATGGAGCCTTTGTAACTGGATCGATATGTTATTTCCTATTTCGGCAAAAAGCGAGCCGCCCCGGGCAAGGGCGGCATCACATAAGCAAGATAGAATTATGACTCCAACATCTCCTCGGCGCTCTTTAGGGCACTTTCGGTAATATTCTCTCCCACCATAATACGGGCCAATTCCTGCACCCGCTGCGGGCGGGTCAGCTCCTCCACACGGGTGAAGGTACGCCCGTCCTCTACCGTTTTGTAAATGCGGTAGTGGTGGGCGGCACAGGCCGCGACTGGTGCCAGATGCGTAACGCAGATGACCTGACGGTGGCGTGCGACTTCGGCGAGCTTTTTACCGATCTTTTGCGCGGCGCGACCGGAAACACCGGTATCCACTTCATCAAAAATGATGGTACCAATGCCATCTTTTTCGGCCAGTACATTCTTGATGGCCAGCATAATACGCGCCAACTCACCGCCGGAGGCGATCTTGGCCAAAGGCTTTGCTTCCTCACCGGTATTGGTACAGATCATGAATTCCATTTCATCAGCGCCAGTAGGGCCATAGGGCTTTTCCCGGCGGGTAATGGAGAACCGAACACCAGCCATATCAAGATAGGCCAACTCCTGTTCTACTCGCTCGGAAAACTCCGCAGCAGCAGCAAGACGGCAAGCCGTCAAGGCCTCTGCCACAGTGTGCAGCACCAAGTTGGCTTCATCCAGCTCTCGCTGCAGATGGGCAGTCAATTCATCACTAAGCTCCAGCGATTGATATTCTTCACTGATCCTCTCGAAGTATTCCAAAATCTCTGCAATAGAATTGCCATATTTCTTCTTAAGCTTATAGATAGTATCCAAGCGAGATTCGATGGCATCCAGCTGGCGTGGGTCAAAATCAGCGTCCTCCAGCGTATCGCGGGCACGGCTGCCAGCTCCTCCAACATATAGTAGGCATCGCTGAGCTTTTCACTGTATCCCCCAAACTCCGTAAGGTACTTAGCCGCGGTGTCAAGTTCGGTAGAGACCTCCTCCAATGCTTCCAAAACACCGCGCATTTCTTCTCCATTGCCATTAAGCAAGGTGTAAACTGCCCCCAGCGATTCAGTAATGCGCTCGGCATTGCGGATGCGCTTCTGCTGCTCAACCAGTCGTTCCTCTTCCCCATCGGACAGCTTGGCATCGCCGATCTCCTTAATTTGAAACTGAAGAATATCCATGCGCTGCAGCTTGTAGCTTTCATCCATTTGAAGCTTATCCAACCGGGCAGCACACTCGCACATCCTTTCGTAGGCGGCGGTGTAAGCAGCCATTTCCTGCGGGTAAGCGCCAAAGCTATCCAAAAAGCCCAAGTGCTTTTCGGCACTGAGCAGCTCCTGATTATCATGCTGACCATGGATATCAATGAGCAGTGAGCAAACTTCCCGCAGCATTGCGGCAGTAGCCGGGCGGCCATCCAAACGGCACTGCCCCTTACCGGAAAGGTCGATCTCCCGCTGAACTAAAAGCTGGTTATCCTCCAATGGATAGCCAAGTACTTCAATCTTTTTGCAGAGTTCTTCCGAAATTTCGGTAAACAGTGCGGAAACAGTGGCCCGGGTCTCCCCGGTGCGGATGATCTCCTTGAAGGTCCGTCCGCCCAGCACAGCATTGATAGCACTGATGAGGATGGTCTTACCGGCACCGGTCTCGCCCGTGAAGACATGGAAGCCCTGCTGAAAATCAATGGTGGCCTGACGGATGACGGCAATGTTTTCGATGTAAAGCTGAGAAAGCATGGGGAGCTCCTTTCTCTAGTGGCATTGTGACAGTTTTTTAGCGGGTAAGATTCTTTTTCATAAGTTCCCGCAGATGGGTGCAGAATTCATCGGCAAAATGCTCGGTCTTAAGCAGAACAAAGATAGTGTTCTCCCCTGCGATGGTGCCAAGGATCTCCGGACGACTGCTATTATCCACTGCCTCGCACACAGCGGAAGCCATCGCGGAATGTGTCTTGATGACAACGATATTACCGGCACAATCCACTGAACGGATGCTGCGCATAAAGACCGAATCACCGGAAAGCTGCAGGGTATCAGCCGGTGCGGTATTGCTTTGCGTATAGTAGTAAATGCCGCTGGGCGAAAGCACCTTGACCAGGCGAAGGTCGCGGATATCGCGGGAAATGGTAGCTTGGGTAGCATAAAAGCCGTTTGCCTCCAAAAGAGATTGCAGTTCCTCCTGCGTGGTAACAGTGTGATTCTGAATCAGTTCCAGAATTTTGGCGTGTCGTGTTGCTTTCATATTGTATTAACCCCTTTGCAGCAATTTGTGGGACAGGATCTCGAAGAATTCGTGTTCCCCAAAGGAAACAAAACGCGCAGCTTTATCACTTTTACACACCGTTACAGCCGTTTGCGGCAGCAATTCAATGCGTTCTCGGCCATCCACCACAGCGCACATAGACTGATGGCTGCGAATGGTGACGCTGCGCCCTGCCGAAACCACAATAGGACGAACAGAAACACTGTGCGGGCAAATGGGAACAATAGAGATTGTGGAAAGACCGGGATCAATGACCGGGCCGCCAGCCGAAAGCGAATAAGCGGTAGAACCGGTTGGAGTGGATAGAATCAATCCATCTGCCAAATAGGAATTCATGCGGCGACCATCACATTCGATGGTAAGATCAATAATATTCGTCATGACTGGCTTGGTGAACACGATGTCATTGAGGGCAAAGGGCACCATGAGCTCTTCGCCGGACTCTCCCTGACGCGTAAGTGAGATACCAAAGCGTTCTTCAGTTGTGTACTCCCCGGCTAAGATGCGGTCAAACGCATGGCAGCATCTTCCGGTTCCACCTGAGCCAAAAAGCCCAACCTGCCAGCATTGATGCCCAGCACCGGCAGCCCATACGCCGCCGAGTAATGCGCCCCATCGATAATGGTGCCATCCCCACCGATGCAGAGAATCATATCAGTGTGAGCGCAAGTTGATTCCATATTGATCACCTGCACATTGGGCGGATAGACCGCCCCCGGCACAGGAACCGCAAAAACACCGCAGCCGCGCGCAGCCAATTCCCGGCAAATATCCCAGGTGACAGTCGGGACATTTTCCCTGGAAAAATTAGCAATTAGAAAGAAATCCAACCGGCAGTCCTCCTTTCCGGTATATTATTCGCTGAGTGTTTGGTGAGAAAGGCGGACGATTTCCGCCGGTATGGGCAAGGCGCTCTCATACTCACCTTTTTTGAGATGCATAAGGTATTCGATATTACCCTCCGGGCCCTTGACCGGCGAAAAGGTGAGATGGATAGGTGTAAAGCCATTATCCTTTGCAAAGGAAAGAGCATTTTCCACCACCATCACATGAGTGCTCTCTTCCCGTACCACGCCCTTTTTCCCAACCAGTTCCCGGCCGGCTTCAAATTGGGGCTTGATGAGACAAACAGCTTCGCCGCCCTCTTTCAGCAACCGATACAGGACCGGCAGCACCAGCTTGAGCGAAATAAAGGAAACATCAACCGAAGCAAAATCCAGCAGCTCCGGTACCTCTTTTTCGGTAACATGGCGGATATTGGTGCGTTCCAAATTGATAACTCGTTCATCACAGCGGAGTTTCCATGCGAGCTGTCCGTAGCCGACATCGATAGCATAGACCTTGACGGCGCTGTTTTGCAGCATGCAATCGGTAAAGCCGCCGGTGGAAGCGCCAATGTCGGCACAAATACAGCCATCCAACCGCAGGCCAAATTCTTTCATGGCCTTTTCCAGCTTTAAGCCGCCTCGGCTGACATAGGCCAGCTGGTCGCCCCGGACTTCAATTTGATCCTCCGGGGAAATGGTCATGCCGGGCTTATCCGCCTTTTGGTTATTGACATATACCTGGCCCGCCATAATGATACCTTTTGCACGGTCGCGGCCAGTGCAAAGGCCGCGTTCCACCAAGGCAGCATCCAGTCTTGTCTTTTCTGTCATAGTTCTGGTTCTCCCCTATTCTTTAGTGATTGCGCTTAGCCAGGGTATCAGCCAGCTCATACAGCATTTCATCATCCAGCATGGTGCCCTTTACAGCTAGGTCAGCCTCCAACACCAATCGACGCACCATTTCACGGGCCTTTTCTACGCCATACAGGGTGATATATGTGGTCTTGTGATTTTCAGCATCGCTGGCGGATTTGCCCAATTCCTCACTGGTTTCGGTCACATCCAATATATCATCGACAATCTGGAACGCGAGGCCAATTTTGGCTGCATATAGATCCGCCTGAAGGATGACATCCCGCGGGGCACAGGCGGCAAGGCACCCCAGCACTGCCGAAGCTCGAATAAGCGCTCCGGTTTTCATGCCGTGCATGGCTTCCAGCTCCTCTGGGGTCATGGGCACTTCCTCCGGCATGGTATCTATCACCTGGCCGCCGATCATACCCTCTACCCCAGCCGCACATGCCAACTGGTTAACACAGCGCAGAACAGTTTCCGCCGGAAGGCTGCCGCTGAAATAGGCGGAGGACACTACCGAAAAAGCGTGGGTCAACAGGGCATCCCCGGCCAAAAGAGCGATGCCTTCCCCAAACTGAACATGGCAGGAGGACTTGCCGCGGCGCAAATCATCATTATCCATGCAGGGCAAGTCATCGTGGATGAGCGAATAGGCATGAATCATCTCTACGGCACAGGCCAGTGGCAGAGCAGCTTCCACATCGCCACCGCACAGCTCACACATCGCCAGGGTAAGACAACCGCGAACGCGCTTGCCACCGCCCAAAAGGCTGTATGCCATTGCTTCGCTCACCTTACCCTGCGGCAACTCCACCGAGGGTAAATATTGCGGCAGAGTGGTTTCTATCATGCTGCAATAGGTAGGATAACGCTCATTCCAGGTCATTGATTTCGTCCTCCAGCTGCATTTTTCCCATTTCTACTGTCTGGCGGGCAGCGGCCAGCAACGCTTCGCAGCTGCGGCTCAACTCCAAGCCCTTGGCGTAAAGGGCAATCGCTTCCTCCAACGGAAGTTCTTCCGATGAAAGGCGGGCAACAATATTTTCAAGCTCCTTGAGCTCATTTTCCAGTGTTTTTTGTGCCATAGCTACTCCTTTCGGATATTAATGGCTGTTACTGTGGAGAAAACTTCTCCATCCTTCAAGCGGGTCAATAGGGGATCCCCAGGGCGGAGTTTCCCACAGGTATAAATCGGTATCTTGTCCGTTTCCCGCACCATATAAGTAATGGTATATCCCCGTTCCACCGGCAGGGCGGGATCTAAAAGTTCCAACTGGCCTCGTTGGTGAGCAACCCGCTGGGTCATCCGCCACAGGGCGTGCTGCATATTGCCCTGAAGCAACTGAGTAAGATAGGCCAGGCGCTGGCGATTTTTGCTCCACAACACCATAGGGGAACGAGCCCGTAATACTCGCTGGAGCGAAGCCGTGTGCTGCAGTGCCATAGTCACGCGACGGCTAATCGCCTGCTGCAATTCGCTCCTAGCAGTATTCAGCTCCGCCAAAAGTTCCTCTTTGGATACACAGCAATACTGGCAAGCAGCCGTTGGGGTCGCAGCCCGGATATCAGCAACTTCATCAAGCAGAGTAATATCCACATCATGTCCGACCGCCGAAATAACCGGTACCGGGCAGACCGCTACTGCTCGTAGCAGACGCTCATCATTGAAGACTGCAAGCGTTTCGGAAGCGCCGCCGCCCCTGGCAATGATAAGGATATCGCAGCGATTTTCGGCTATGACACAGTGCAGGGCATAGAGAATCTGCTCTACTGCTGCACTGCCTTGCACCGTGGCAGGATAAAGTATAAGCGGAATCAGATCATTATGTCGCTGCATCCCGGTGATGATATCCTGCACAGCGGCGCCTTCTGCAGAGGTAATAACACCAACGGCCCGTGGAAAACGAGGCGCTTTGCGTTTGCGCTCCGTAGGAAAGGAGTCCCTCTGCCAGCAGCTTTTGCCGAAGAGCGGTATAGTCAGCGCTGCCGCTTCCCTGTCCCATGCTTTGGATATCATAAGCAGAAAGTTGATATTGCCCGTCCCGTTCATACAGGGTAACTGCCCCCCGTACAATAACGGTACTGCCCTCCTCCGGAAAGGAAGGAAGTCTTTCGGCATAGCGTGCAAACATCACACAATGCAGGGAGGCGCCGCCTTCACTAATGGTAAAATAGAAGTGCCCTGAGCTGCTGCGCCAACTGACGCTGGTGAGCTCTCCCTTGACAAGGAGATCACCCAAAAGCGTGTTTTCCTCCAGCTGGGCTTTCACATAGCGATTAAGCTGCGAGACCTTGATGATTTGCGTCGGCATGATGGCACCTCCTTCCATGTATTATTGCGGTTTATTGCAAAAAGGGAGCCTGACACCCACCGGCCGCAGCACTCCCCACTATCATTCTTCGGCTTCCTTAGGGAGGGCTGCTTCGCCCATCGTTCCACGAACATAACCGCCCAACACGCCATTGATGTAGGAAGCATCCTCCGGGCCAGCATACTTTTTGGCCAGTTCCACCGCCTCATTGATAACAGCGCCGACCGGGGCATCCTTGACATAAGCAATCTCAGTGATGGCCAGCATAAGAATGGCCAGCGAAACCTTGGGCAGACGGTTTGCTTTCCACTTTTTGCTGTACTGCTCCACAGCGGAAAGGTTGTCCTCCCAGTGCAAGCGCACCTGCTGGGCAATTTGGACCGCGTATTCATCCACCGATTCATCCCGGAAGATAAGGGCGTTATCCACCATTTCATCCACCGAGTTATCGTTGAAGTTCATTTCGAAGATCATGGAAAGCGCCTGCTCACGGGCTTCGCGTCTGGTCATATTTTGTCGTCCTCCATTCAGTAAGACAGCCCTCTTAATATATACGCTATTAAGAGGGCTATCGAATCGAGCTCTTATTCAGCGGTATTGGCGGTACGGGGTACCGAAACACCGGCAATGTAAAGGTTCACAGTAGCTACTTCGATACCGGTCATGCTCTGAACGGCATCTTTCACCGCCTCCTGCAGCTTTCGGCTGAGGACGGGGATCTTGGCATTGGGCTCCACCAAAAGACGGATGTCAATGGTTGCCTTGCCTTCGTTCATCTGAATCGAAATAGGCTTAATGGTCTGCTTTTCCAGCAGCCAGCCGCCAATATTGGAAACGATGGGGGCAAGGCACGCCACACCCTCTACTTCTTTTACTGCATATTCTGCTATCGAAGCCACGACCTCGGAGGAGATCTTCAGACTGCCGGCAGTGTTTTCATATTCCATAAGTGTTGCACCTCCTATGTTAGGACTAATACCTTTATATTATAGCAATATTTTTGCCCGGTGGCAACTACTTTATTTCAATGATGGAAACATTGCTTTCCTCTACCTCCACCTCGCTCATTACAGCATCCATAATCTGCGCGGCCTCGCTATCGGTAAGTCCAGTGCTCTGCACAATGACATCTACCTTATCTTCATCCAAGTAAACCATGCATTCCGTAAAACCCTTGGCCTTAATAATGTTCTCGATCTTGCCCTCGGTCTCGATGGTCTTGGCCAGTGACTGCGCTTGCTGTGCCAACACAGCAGCTGCCCCCTCCTCCATAGCAGAATCCTCCAGCATATACTTGAGGGCATCCATTGCTTCATCGCGGGACTGTGTACGGGAAAGCCGTGCCGATACAAAATAGGCATCCCCGTAATTGGCCGTTCCTTCATTTTCATTGGTGGTTTGATTGGTATTTCCAGCCGCCACATAGTCGGTCTGTTTCATGTAATCCCAGTTGAGGTACACCGCCGCCCCCAGCGCCAGCACCAATGCCCCCAGTACAATATGGCCCTTTTTGATGGAAAGTTTCATCTTGCTATGCACTCCTTTTTGTAGGCTCTGTGATTTAATCTATCAGTGACCGGCGGCGCCGGAGCTGATCTTGGAAACGGTAATCTTGGCAGAGGAAATATCCAGCGCGGTTTTTACCGCCGCGGTAACCTGTGCCACCACCTTGGGGGCTCCTCCTCCGGCGCACACCACCACTACGCCTTTGATCTCTGGTTCATTGAGCGCCGTGACCAGGGGGCTGCCTCCGTCCTCCACCATAACATAGCTTTGCTCGGTGGTGTTTTTCTGTTGGGATTTTCGCTGATCATCACTTTTATATTCTTCGCTTACATCGCTGTTCACCTTTTCGGTAACAGCATAGGTGTAGGTGTAGCCACTTTTCAGGGTGATCATCACCTCGACCTCCCCTACCCCGTCAATGCGTCCCAGGATTCCCTCCAGGCGGCTTTCCAGCGCGGCGGCATATTCTTCTGCCGAGGGAACTGTCTCTTGCTGAAATTGTTTTTTAGCACCATTCGTTTTCAGCATCGGCGCTATCCCAATAAGCAGGATCCCCAGCAGTCCCGCGGTCATAATCAGCGTGGTCCTGGAGGACTTTTTCTCAGGATTCCCATTTTTATCCCGCATCTTTTCCATAGGTTTCTATCCTCACATCCACTCCCAGTTGGTAGCCCAGTGCTCGGCTAATGGTCAAAGATTGATCCATCACGCGTGCGGGCAGCCGTAGCAGTAAATAGACCCCCTCTGCGCTATCCGAGTGCTCCTCTGTTTCCATGTATATTTGGTATTCCCCCGGCTTTATGCCATAGTCGGACAGATATTCCTCTGCCGTTTTCTCCAGTTCCTCCTGTGAGAGATATTTGATCCGTTCTATAAAGTAGTCCTCTGTTCGGCCGGCGATCTCCCGCCTATACCGCTCCGCTTCTTCCATATTCATCTCCAATTGGATATTAGCCCGGCCGCACCAAGTAAAAATACAAACCAGCAAAAAAGCCCCTAGCAAAAGCTGCATCAATGGCCGAAATCGCTCACTTGGGGTAAGCAGCAGTACAATGCCGGAAAAAAGCACCCCCGCAAATATGGTATAGCACCAGTTTTGGATTGCCTGCATAGCTTATCCTCCCTTGAAGGCCAGTATCATAAGAGAAGTGGAAACAATAAACAGCATGGCATAGTACAGGGTAATGGCCAGCATGACCGAAAGCGCCGAGCCAACCGATTTAAGCAAACGAGAAAGTTCTCCAGCACCCAGCATTTCCCCCACAATGCCACCCGCTGCCGTAACCAGCTGCCACAGTGTCACCCGCAATAATACCGGCAAAAAGGTCAGCACAGCAATCGCTATCCCGGCCGCGCCAACGGTACTTTTAACAAGCTGAACACACCCCTGTGTCGCCATAAAAAGCTCCGAAAGACTGCCGCCCACTCCAGGGATCAGACTGCTGATCATAAACTTTGTAGTCTTGACAGCCGCATTGTCACCGCCACCCGCTATGGCGGATTGCAGAGACAACAGCCCCACAAACAGCGTCATGGTAAGACCCAATGCCCATGTAATCAACTTTTTGAAGCCCGAAACAATCCCGGCCAGTCCCATCTGCGGAACCACTTCAGTAACAATAGCCAAAGAAAGATAGCAGCTGATAACAGGCACAAATGCCGCCTGCAGCAGAGAGCTGATCCCCTGGCACGCACCAAACAGCAGCACATTGTAGAGCGCACCTGTCATGGGTTGGCCTGCTGTGGTCATGATTCCGGCAAAAACCGGGATATACACTGTGAGAAACAGGGAGAAATCCGCAAAGACAGTATGGAGTGACAAAATACACTCGATGACCGGACGAATGAGAAGCGAAATGACAAAGACCGTCATAATGATGGAAAACACCTGGTGTACACCGCTGCCCAGCGAACTGCCAATCCCCTTGACAAGGCTGCACAGCAGCACTGCGCCGACCAGCGAAAGCAATACTCGCAGCGGAGCGCCCAGATGTTCCTTAAATGCGTCAGTCAAAATCTTCCACACTTGCTCCACCGGCATGGAAATGAGCTTCGAAAAAGAGCTGATCCCCTGCTGTTCCATCTGCTCCGCCACTTCCGGCGGAATAGCATCCTTTACAGCGGTCATGTCCTCTCCCGCAAGATATTGCTCCACCTCAGCGGCAGGATCGATAGTCTGCGCCCGCACCGGAAAAAGTACCACGCACCCGCAGAGAATCAGCGCAAGCAGAAGCCTAACTATATGTTTCATAGGCGCAGCAGCTCCCCGGCCATTTCCAGCAGCGAAGCAAATACTGGCATGCTCATCATCACTAATGCTGCTTTGGCGGCCAGCTCCACCTTGGCAGCAATCGCTGTTTCTCCGGCATCTCGGCAGCACTGGCTACCCAATTCCGCCACAATACAAACCCCTAATGCCTTTAAGATGATGGCGGTCAATTCACTTTGTCCGGAAAGTCCGGATAGAATATCCTCCAAGCCGGAAAAGATGTCCTTCATTTGCCCCAACAGGTATAGCAGCACAAAGAGTCCACACCCCAAGGAAAGCAGCATAGCAAACTCCGGCCGCTGCCCCCGCAGCGAAAGCGCCAGCAGTGCTGCGATAATACACAGAACGATCAAAGCGGTAATTTCCATAGTACCACCAGCCCAAATACTTCCTTGACGGTATCAAAAAGACCGCTGATCTCATAGATAAGCATGGTAAGCACCACGATAAGCCCTGCCAGGGAGGTAAGCATCGCCTGTTCCTCCCGGCCGGAGCGCAGCAGCACCTGGTACAGCACCGATACGATAATACCAATCGCCGCTATTCTGAAGATGAGATCCACTTCCATGCTGTTTCCTCCATCAGATAAGCAGGACCACCAACGCCAATCCACCCAGCATTCCCAGCCGTCGGAAAAGCGTCCCCTGTCGGTTCTCCTGCTCTGTCCAGTATTTTTCCTCCTGCCGCAGAGCCATCAGCGCCCCTATCAGTGCCTGTTTCTCGACTTCCATCGTCGTACTCCCCAGCACCTCTGCCAATGGCATCATTGCCTTTTGAAATGCTTCCGGCAACGCCGTGTTTTGCATTATATCGATCAATGCCATTCCAAAGTCTGACTCCGGTTGGGACGCCAACTGCTGCGCAAAGGCCCATTCCAGATAAGCGCTGCGCTCCGCCAACGCCGCGGCAATCTGCGCAGGCGGCTGGGAGGTTAATTCTATCTGCCGCAGAAAATCCCCCCAGTAGCGTCCCAGCAGAGCTGCCAACTGCCGTCGGGTACGCAGCCGCCCCGCCAGAGTAAATCCCATCATCGTACATCCGCCCAAAACCAGCACCGAGCCCAGCAGCTTTGCGATCGTACTCATCCCTTGTCACCACCGTTCCACTTGCTTCTCCTACCGGCAGCCCCAGCAGATAAAGATGACTGAATGCTCCGGTTTGCATTAATCTACGCAGCATAGCGTTGTAAAATGGCTCCTGCCCCACACCACAATGTACCGTGACCACAAAACGCACCCCGCAGAAAAAAGCATACTGTATAGCTGTTGCTTCGTGTTCATCCGCAATCTCATCACAGAGAATGACCTGCGGCGAAAGGGTGCGGGTGGCTCGCCTAATGGCTTCCGCCTTAGGCAGACCACTAAGGATATCTGTACAGGGGCCCAGCTGGAATGCACATTTTTCACCATCCCAGCCGCTCAGCTCATTGCGTTCATCCAGCAGGACGGTTCGAGTGGGTGTTCTTCCTTCTCCGAAGGAAATCAACCGGCACAGATCCCGCAAAATGGTGGTTTTTCCGCTGGCTGGCGGCCCAGCCAAAATCAACCTTGTGAACACTGCCAAATAGAATAAATATCAGATGCCGCCCCAATAACTTCCCTTGGCAATCGAATGCAAAGCGACAGCGCCCGTCCCTGCCGCACAGCATAAGGCTGCATGCACACCCCAATACGAAACCCGCCCTGCGCTGTAAAAAAGCCCTGCTCCAGCGTTTTTTCTATCCCGTGCAACGAGTGCCCACAAAGCGAAAGCATTGTCTCCTGCACCAGCTCTTGCGGTATTATAAAGCCCTGCTCTGCCGGTACAACTGTGCCGGATTTAGAAAGGAATAGTGTCTGCTCCCCGACTGTAACCACCAGTGGCTGACCCGACCGCAGGCGGATCTCTGTCATTTGTTCCAGCAGCGTCGGCGTGGCTTGCCGCAGAATAGTGACAACCGGCCGCGGCAACTGCCCAAAAGCTTCTGGACATCCCACATCATAGGTCCCTCCTTGTCCTTTGGTGCATCATATGGTACAGGGACAGGTTTTATGCATGCTGCGCTAGGCCAACCGTATGCCAATAAAACTAGCGAGCCAAAACAAACTGCCCTTTATTTGTTAGACAGTATAACTACTATCCAGCAAATAAAAGGCAACCCAATAGATCCACACTGCCATGACGGTAAATTGCATCTATATGCCACTTTTGATCGCTACCAGTAAGGCCGCAGATGAACTCTCCATTGCTTCCGTCACACGCGGTATTGGGGATCTAAATCTCCGCACCTGCCTTGTCAACATTCAAATGCGTGTTGAGGATTGGCTGGCGCTTTTTCTGTTTGCAGCACTTCTCATATCCTAGCTTATATGGAAGGTGATAGCACAACGATTGAATTTCGGAATGTATCCTTTGCCTATCTGGGCAGTTCGGAAGGCAGTTTGAAGAATATTGACCTTACCATTCCGGATGGACAGTGTGTACTGCTGTGCGGGCGCAGCGGCTGCGGCAAATGTGGACTCCGAGAATAAAAAAGAGCTGACCCACGAAAAAACCGTCATTATGATTGCCCACCGGCTAAAGGCCCTCCGCCACGCCGATCAAATCCTCGTGGTAGAGATAAAGGACAAATCGTCCAATAAGGAGCACCTGATGAACTTGATGGAGCGGGACGGAATTTATCGTCGCTTCATCAGTGGACGAAAGCAGGCAGCAGGCTGGAAATTGCAGAATCCTTCCCCTCCGCGATCCTAAATAAAAAGCCGACCAAGGGTACAGCGACTGTATACCGGGTCGGCTTTTTATTTCTGTTTTAGTTCAGTGCTATTTTCAGCATTTTAATATTCTGCTCCATCAGCGAGAGATAACTCTCCCCCCTCTCGAATTCCTCCTTGGAAACATTCTGGCAGGAATGAAGCAGCAATTCCTCAGCACCAGTTGCCTCCGCAATGGTATCCGCCATCAGCCGGTTGGAAAGCTCAATATAGAAGATAGCCGGCACACCGCTTTGTTTTACTTCTTCTATAATGGCCGCTACTGTGGCCGCGCTCGGCTCCGCCTCGGAGGAACAGCCCGGGTAGGCAGCATAATACTCCAGCCCATAGTCGCGCGCCAAGTATAAGAACGGAAAACGGTCCGCAAAAATGAGCAAATCACGCTTTGCTTCCTTCACCGTTTTGGTCAACTCGCTATCTAATGCGCGCAGCTTTTCCGTATATTCTTCAGTATGGGTTTGATAATACTCCGCGCTACCCCTATCTGCTGCCTGTATTGCTTTACCGATGGCTTCCGCCATCAATATGGCATTCTTGGGGGAGGTCCAGATATGCTCGTCATACTCTGCGTCACCATGGTCATGCCCGTCGTGATCATGATCATGGCCATCCTCCCCGCTCCATGCAAAGCCGCTTTCGGCTTCCTCGGCTGCATCCACACAATCCATCAGTGTCAATACCTGCATACGGCTGGTATCCACCGAAGAAAGCACATTTCGCACCCATTCATCCGATTCCCCACCAATGTAGAGGAACACATCACAGTTTTGTATCGCTATGATGTCCTGCGGGGTCGGCTCGTAACTGTGTACCTCCGCGCCTGGCTTCAGCAGCATTTTTACCTCGGCATCCTCTCCCGCTATCTCCCGGGCAAAATCATACAGAGGAAAAATCGTTGCTACAATCTGTATTTTCTCGGTCTTCTCCTGTAAAGGTCCACACCCTGACAATAACAGAATAGCCAATAGTATCAAAACAAAGCGTTTCTTCATGGTTCTTTCTCCCGCAATTTGAGTCTCGTTCTCAAATTGTATTCTACCACAGCTTTTCTTATTGTCAAGAATTACGGTTTTCTTTGTGCCTCTCTTGCCGTAAATTTTGCAATTTGTTGATGGAATTCCTCTCTAACCAATGGTATAATAATTCCATACTATTGGAAGAAGGATCACATCTTATGAGCAATAAACTCGATTTTAACCAGAAAAGAGGCTTCATCTGCGATATGGATGGTGTCATCTATTACGGGAACCGCATTCTGCCTGGCGTACGGGAATTTATCCAATGGCTGCAGGATGAAAAGAAGGAATATCTGTTCCTAACCAATAACAGCGGCTACACCCCCAAGGAACTGAATCAAAAACTGGCACGCATGGGGCTGGATGTCCCGGAAGAACATTTCTACACCAGCGCCTTGGCCACAGCAGCCTTCCTTCGGGAGCAGGCCCCTGGATGCTCCGTTTTCGCCATCGGTGAGGCCGGGCTGCTGAACGCCCTATACGATGCCGGCATCACAATGAATGATGTTAACCCCGATTATGTTGTGGTCGGCGAGGGTCGCTCCTATTCGTTGGATACTCTGACAAAAGCGACCAACCTGGTCATGGCCGGCGCTAAACTTATCGGTGCCAATTCTGATGTCTCCGGCCCCATCGAGGACGGCATCGCTCCAGCCTGCCGCGCACTGGTCGCTCCCATCGAAATGGCCACCGGCAAGCAGGCTTATTTCTGTGGTAAACCCAATCCCCTGATGATGCGCACCGGTCTTCGCATGCTGCAATGCCACTCCGCCGAAGCAGTCATGGTCGGCGACCGCATGGATACCGATGTGATCTCTGGTCTGGAAAGCGGCATGTCCACAGTATTGGTGCTTTCCGGTGTTTCCACCCGCGAAACGCTGAACACCTACGCCTACCGCCCCAGTATTGTACTGGATGGCGTCGGCGATATCCCCAAAACGGCCAAAGCGCAAAAGACTTCCTCCTAACTCTCCCCGATGATAAAAAAGACGGGCTGCATACCTTGCAGTCCGTCCTTTTATATCTGTAAAGTTTTTTAACTGTTCAGCGCCTTTTCCAACATTTCACGCAGGATATTGGGGTTGCCCTTGCCCTTGGAAGCTCTCATGCACTGACCCACCAGGAAGCCCAGCGCATTGGTCTTACCGCCACGGTAGTCCTCTACCACCTTGGGGTTGGCTGCCAGAATATCACTGACGACCTGCTCCAGCGCACCGGTATCGTTCATTTGGCGCAGACCCTTTTCCTCTACCACATCTGCCGCGGTCTTATCGCTGAAGATGATCTCCTCCAGCACCGTCTTGCCAGCGGTGGTGGAGATCTCTCCCGTTTCGATCATCGCCAGCATATCCGCCAGCTTCTCAGCGGAAAGCTTGGTATCGGCAAGGATGAGGTTTTTTTCATTGATAATGCGAGTAATATCGCCCAGCAGCCAGTTACTGATATTCTTCGGCTGGCACTTACCCAGCGCCGCCACCGCCTCAAAGTAATCCGCCTTATCGGGGTTTTCCGCCATCAAATTGGCATCAAAGTAAGGCAATTTATACTGCTTCATCAGGCGCAGCAGCTTATCATTGGGCAGCTCGGGGATGCTCGCTTTCAGCTCTGCCAGCCGGCTCTCCTCCACATAGATGGTCTTGAGGTCGGGTTCGGGGAAATAGCGGTAATCCTGCGGCATCCTCCTTGGAGCGTAGCAGAATGTTCTTCCCGGCGATGTCATCCCAGCGGCGGGTCTCTTGGTGGATTTCCCCGCCGTTTTCCAGAATCTCAATCTGGCGGGCAGCTTCGTACTCAATAGCACGAACCGTAGCGGAGAAGCTGTTCACATTCTTCATCTCCACACGGATACCAAATTCCGTCGTGCCCTCCGGCCGTACCGATACATTGACATCACAGCGGATAGAACCCTCCTGCATCTTACAGTCGGAGATACCAAGGTATTGCAAGGTCGCTTGATAGTATCCAGGTAGGCCTTTGCCTCGGCGGAGGAGCGCATATCCGGCTCGGAAACGATCTCGATCAGCGGCACGCCGCAGCGGTTAAAGTCAACCAGGCTACCCGCAAAGTCATCGGAATGGATCAACTTACCCGCGTCCTCCTCAATGTGGATACGGGTCACACCGATGCGCTTGGTGTGTCCCTCTTCATCTACAATGGCGTCAATATAACCGTTTTCACACAGCGGAATATCAAACTGAGAAATCTGATACGCTTTGGGCAGATCGGGATAGAAGTAGTTTTTGCGGTCCATCTTGCAAATATTATTGATGCTGCAATGCAGCGCATAGCCCATGCGCACGGCATAGTCCACCACACTCTTATTTAAGGTGGGCAGAGTACCGGGCATACCGGTGCAGATAGGACAGCAGTTGGAATTGACCATGGAGCCGAAGGAGTTTTTGCATCCGCAGTAGATCTTGGTCTTGGTATTCAGCTCCGCATGGACTTCCAGACCAACGACAATTTCGTATTTCATGTTGTTTCTCCCTCCTTACACCACAGTGGCTACCTTGCACAGGCCGCCGCGCAGGGTCTCGAATTCCTTGGCAATGCCCAGAAGCTTCTCCTCCGAGAAATGCGGCCCAATGAGCTGCATTCCCACCGGCATCTCATGGTCCATGCCAATGGGCAGAGAAAGCGCCGGCAGGCCTGCAATATTCACAGTAATGGTGCAGATATCACTGGCGTACATCTTCAAGGGATCATGAACATTCTCGCCAATCTTAAAGGCCGCGGTCGGCGCAGTGGGCGTCACAATAACATCGCACTGCTTGAAGGCCTCATCATACTCGGCACGCACCTTCTGCTGGAACAGCTTGGCCTTTTTGTAGTAGGCATCGTAGTAACCAGAGGACAACACAAAAGTACCCAGCATAATGCGTCGCTTTACCTCATCGCCGAAACCCTCGCTGCGGGTCTTTTCATACATATCGTTCAGGTCGGTGTAGTTTTCTGCGCGGAAGCCATACTTCACACCGTCAAAACGGGAAAGGTTGGAGGAAGCTTCGGCCGAGGAAATGATGTAATAGGCGGAAAGGCCGTACTCGGTGCTGGGCAGGCTGATATCCACCACCTTGGCACCACGGGCCTCCAGCGTGCGGATAACCTGCCAAATGGCAGCACCTACCGCTACATCCGCGTGCTTATAGAACTCCTTGGGAACGCCAATGCGCAGACCCGCCAGGTCATATCCCAGTCCCTCGGCGGTCTTTGGGTAATGGGTTGGCATGCTGGTAGCATCGTAGGGGTCCTGTCCACTGATGGTATAGAACAGGTTCGCTACATCCTCTACGCTGCGTCCCATCGGACCGATCTGATCCAGAGAGGAAGCAAACGCCACCAAGCCGTAGCGGCTTACCGCGCCATAGGTGGGCTTCAGGCCAATAATACCGCAATAGGCGGCAGGCTCACGAATAGAACCGCCGGTATCGCTGCCTAGAGTCAGTACAGCTTCGCCAGCCGCCACCGCCGCCGCGGAACCGCCGGAAGAACCACCAGGCACCTTATCCAGCCCGTGGGGATTATGGGTGATATGGAACGCCGAGTTCTCACAGGAGGAACCCATGGCGAATTCGTCCATGTTCATCTTGCCGGTCATCACATAGTCCACAGCCTTCAGCTTGGTGATGACCGTCGCATCATAGGGCGGCACAAAATTCTCCAGCATTTTGCTGGCGCAGGTCGTCTTGATATCCTTGGTGCAGATGTTATCCTTAATGCCGATGGGGATACCGGCCAGGGGGTGCAGCTCATCTCCTGCTGCTATCTTTTTATCCACCGCTTGGGCCGCCTTCATGGCTTCCTCCGGAGTGGCGGTAATAAAGGCACCAATGCCGTTTTCTACCTTAGCAATGCGGGCAAAGTATCCTCGGTCACTTCCACCGCGGAAACCCTCTTCTCTTTCATCAGCCGGTGCAGTTCGCCGCCGGTCAGTTTATACAGATCCATGTTGTCCACTTCCTTTCCCTCTTGTTAACCTACCGTCTTTGGCACTACCACACAGCCGGCCGCCACCTGCGGAGCGTTCTTCAGCACTTCATCCCGCGGCAAAGAAGGCTCCACCATATCCTCACGCAGTGTCATGGCGTCTTCTACCTTGGGGGAAAGATCCCCAGTCTCCATCTCTGGCAGCCGCTCCACCATCTCAATGATGTTCTGCATATCCTTCTGGAATTTTTCCTCTCGCTCCGGCTCAATGGCCAGCCGTGAGAGCTTCGCGATTTTCTTGATATCGATCTCCATATTTTTTAAGAACCCCTTTCTATCAGTTCCAGTAATCCCTGCTCCGTCAGTACCGGCACACCCAGACTCTGCGCCTTGGTCAACTTACTTCCCGCGGCTTCTCCGGCCACTACATAGCTTGTCTTTTTGCTCACACTGCCGGAGGCCTTCCCGCCGTTTTTCTCAATGAGATCCTGGATCTCCTCACGGGAATAGTTCGGCAATGTGCCGGTCACTACTATGGTCATCCCCGCCAAAGCGGCCGATTGCTGCTCTGGCACCCACGGCTCCATACCAAGGGCCAGCAAATCATGGCACAACCGACGGTTATTTTCATCGTCAAAGTATTGCAAAACACTCTCGGCCATGATCTCACCAAAGCCTTCAATGGAAAGCAGCTCCTCTTTCGTAGCCGCTTCCACCGCCTGCAGGGAGCCAAACCGCTGCGCCAGCAGCTTCGCCGCTTTATCGCCGATATTGCGGATACCGAGGCCAAACAGCAGCGCACCCAGCTCATTGTGCTTGGATTTTTCCAGCGCCGAAAGGATATTCTCCGCCTTCTTCTTCTGGAATCCCTCCAGCCCCAGCAGTTCTTCCTTGGTCAGCCGGTACAGATCGGCCGGTGTCTTGGCCAAACCAGTCGCAAGCAGCTGCTCACACACCGCTTCTCCCAGTCCTTCTATATCCATCGCATTACGGCTGCAAAAATGGATCAAACTTCTCAGTATCTGCGCCGGGCAGCTGATATTGGGACAGCGGATAGCCGCCACCTCAGGATCGCGCACCAGCAGTGTCCCACAGGAGGGACAATGGGTGGGCAGTGTATAGGCGGATGTCCCTTCCGGGTGGTTCTTTACCGCTATCACCTCCGGGATAATATCCCCGGCCTTCCGCACCACGATGGTATCTCCGATATTCACCCCCAGCTGGGTGATAAAATCCTGATTATGCAGGGTGGCTCGGCTCACAGTGGTGCCCGCCAGCTCTATCGGGTCAAATTCCGCGGTCGGCGTCACTGCGCCAGTGCGTCCCACCTGCAGCACCACATCCCGCAGTACCGTCTCCTTTTCCTCCGGCGGATACTTAAAGGCCACCGCCCATTTGGGATATTTGGCTGTGCTGCCCAAAAGCTCTCTATCTGTAAAGCGGTCCACCTTTATAACCGCGCCGTCGATCTGGTATCCCAGCGATCCGCGTAGCTCGCCTATCGCTTCCACCTGTTTTATAGCGTCTTCTATATTATCAAATACCTTGTAATCCGGCGAAACCGGGAACCCCAGCCGCCGCATCAGCTCCAGCGACTCACTGTGCCGCTCACAGGTCACACCCTCCAGCTGCTGCACATTAAAGCAGAAGATATCCAGCCCTCTGGCCGCCGCTATTTTGGGGTCCTTCTGCCGCAGCGAGCCAGCCGCCGCGTTGCGGGGGTTCTTCGCTGGTGTCTCCTCCCGCAGCTCCTGTTCCCGCACCAGCCGGTTAAAGCTCGTCACGGGCATATACACTTCACCGCGCACTTCCAGCAGCGACAGCGCCTCCGGCAACTGCAGCGGGATGCTGCGAATGGTGCGCAGGTTTTCGGTCACATCCTCCCCGGTAAAACCATCACCGCGGGTAGATCCCACCGCCAGCTCCCCATCATGGTATTCCAGCGAAACCGAAAGTCCGTCGATCTTCTGCTCCACCACATAGGTGGGGTTCGGCACTTCCTCCCGCACCCGCGCGTCAAAGGCACGCAGCTCATCGGTAGAAAAAACATCCTGCAGCGAGCCCATCTGCACCTTGTGCGTGACCTCCCGGAAAGTGTTCTGCGCCTTGCCGCCCACCCGTTTGGTAGGCGAATTGGGCGAAGCGTACTGCGGGTATTGCTCCTCCAGGTCCATCAGGCTGTGGATCAAACGATCATACTCATAATCCTCCAGCTCCGGCGCATCCAAGTCGTAGTACAGATGCATATGATGTTCAACCTGCTTTTCCAGCTCCCGCATTTTGCGGCGAATGTCCTCGCTCATCTGCACACCTCCCCAATTTAACCTATATATTATAGCAACTTTGCCCCACAAATACAATAAATTCCCGGTATTTCTTTGGGATGAATTTCACCCCACCAGCGCGCCGTAGTCCTGTATCATGCCCACCAGGTCATCAGTGCCGCCATACACCTCGGTATAGGCATCCGGCACCAGTCCCACTATAATCGTCTCCGCCAAGATCACATTGCATTGCGCCTGGCTGCTGATGCGATACCCCGGCAGCAGTGAGAGCATATCCACCGTTACCTGCAATTGAATCCGATGCCTTGTCTGGTTGATGCCTGCCTCGTCAAACTGATTGATGATCTTGGTCTTGACCAGCCCCACCGGCCGCAGCTGAAGCGCTACCAGCGGCCCCCGTCCCGCCAGGAACTGAATCCCCGTTAGGCTTCCCAGCGGCAGTTCCAGCTTCAGTTCACGGTACTGCTGCAGCGTCTGCAATATCTTCTCCAGCAGCTCCCCCTGCAGACGGTTGATCAGCACAGTATCAGTGATTAGGGCAGTGATCTCCCCGCTTTGGTTCTGCTGAAGGCTAACAAAAGATTGATACCGCAGCCCGTCCTCTTCCAGCACCTCCAGTACCGCCCGCTGGATCATCCGGTTCACCGCAATCTGCGTCTGGCTGGCCGCCGCTTCCCGCACCATTGGCCTTATGCCCATATCCAGTGCGATAATCCCCCCCACCAGACTGAGAAGCACTAGCACTTTGCCCCACTTTATATTCTGCATTTTTCGCCTGCTTGCATGGTGCTTTATCCTCACTGCGGCAATCCCCCTTTTGGGGCAGTATATTCTCAGCACCGGCGGGATGTTCCCCCTTTCCGCTATTTTGCATAAGATGCCATCAGGAGGTGATTCTATGCAGGAAATGATCTTTCAGGCGTCGCAGGGCTACCCCATGCCGGAATGCCTGTGCTACAACACCGCCGATCTTCGCATGCTGACTGAATTCTACTCCGGCCGTACCAGCGAGCTAACCACCACCATGCAGTACAGCTACCAGAGCACCATCCTGAGCAGCTGCCGCCCGGAAATTGCAGAAGCCATCGGCAAGATCAATATGGTGGAGATGCGCCACATCTCGCTGTTGGGCCGGTGCATTACCATGATGGGCGGTGACCCCCAGTTTATCCGTCCGGCACAGAAGCAATACTGGCACGCTGGACTGATAAACTACGCCACCGATCCCTGCTGTATGCTGCTGGGCGATATGCGTGCCGAACTGGATGCCGCCGATGCCTACCGCTCTGCGGCCCGTCTCTGCTGCAATGCCGCTCTGTGTCCCCTGCTGGAACGCCTGGCTGATGATGAAACCCTGCACGCCGAATGCCTGCAAAAACTCATCCACATAGCCGGTTGCTGCCGCTGAACAGCAAAAGGCCGGAGCCCCTTAAGAGGCTCCGGTCTTTGCTATATGTTCACAAGAGGAGAATGTCTAACTAAATCAGTCAGCAAGCATCTGATACAGCGTGGCTTCAATGTACGGACCCCACCACTCAATATAGCCGCGCTTGGTGGGATGAATGGCATCGCTCATGTAGGATCTCCACAGAGCATCGCCGGTCTTAACATTCTCATACATCACATCATTGTGCCACAGATCGAGGAAGGTGAAGTCATCGCCCCACTTCTCGTCCAGCTCATGGCATTTCTCGATCATGGTCTTGTAAATTCTGCATTCTGTCCGCCGGAATAGGTCATCTCGTTCTCAAAGTAAGAGCCGCTGATAACCAAAGTACGAGCGCCCCAGGTTTCTTAGCATACGCGATGATCGCTTCCAGCGCACCGGTGGTGGTACTTCATCAAAGGTCGCAGGATCAAAGCTGTCGCTTACTACGCCGGTCTCGCACTGACCCTTGGAGTCATTAGTGGAGAGCTGTACCACTACCAGATCCTAGATCGGGTCAGTCTCGGCATGTATGGTTGCGCAGACGGTTGATATAGGACGAGTCAGCCGAAATGGAACCAGCAACACCGCCGCCGATAGAACCGTCGATGGAAGGCAAGGAAGAGTACCGCCCTTAACTTCAATGGTGGAGATAGTACCATCCAGCGCATCAATATAAAGTGCCGGAGAGGTCTTACCGGAACCGAAGCCCTGGAATACAGAGGAACCAAGCCAAAGTAGCTTCTTACCTTTGATGGGACTGTCCGTCGTTCATGGTAACCGTTTCGGGGTTATATTTATCGCTGTTGCCTTCATTCTTCATGCCGGTAACAGTCACCAGCTGCTGAACCGTGCTGGCGCCAATTACAATGATGATTGCCAGGATAGCCGCCAAAATCCGCAGAATAACTTTCTTGGTGGTGCGGCCGATCTTCTTCTTCGCCACTTCCTCACGGGTCACAGCCGGCTCGGTCTTGGGACGAGCGGGTACGGCCTTACCCTCTACCACATTACCAAGGGCCGCTTCCATAACAGGGGTCCACAGGGCATAACCCTTCTTGGTGGGGTGGATCTGGTCGTTCATGCAGGAACGCTTCTTCGCTTCCTTGGTGTTCAGCTCACGGTCGTTCCACAGGTCGATGACCGCAACATCCCACTTCTTGGCGATGGCATACAGCGCCTCCACCATGTCCTTATACTCGGGGGAAGCATACTCGGGGTTAGTATAGAACGCAATGGGGCAATTCCAGGTCTTCTTGGCGTAGTCGATGATGTACTCGATCGCGCCGCAGATGGTCTTGGTATCATAGGCTTCACCGGCAGCCGCTACCTTGCCCAGGCTTCTTCTTGGTAGCATCGTTAGTGGAAAGCTGGCATACAAACAGGTCGCAGGGGGTCTTGGGGTCCAGCGCCTTCAGACGAGCCACATAGCTCTTGGCGTTGTCGTCCACCAGAGTAGTACCACTTACTGCTTCCTTCACACAGGTAGCGCCGGTGCGGGCGGCGATCATGTCAACGAAAGACTTGCCATAGGCCGCAAAGCCCTTGGTGACGGAAGAGCCCAGAAAAACGATGTTCTTGCCCGCAAGAGGGCTGCTCTTCACCTTTTCCAGGCTCTCGGGGTTGTACTTACCGCTTAGGTTGCCGCCGTTCAGTAGACCAAATACACGGATAAGAACGATGACCAGAATGACCGCCAGCACAATCAGCAGCATGGTAAGACCATACTCCATAACACCGCTGGTGCAGTATTCCTTACACACCTGCTTTGTTACACCCAGTGCAGAGGCTACTGCCGTAAAAATCGGGTCGAGTAAGGACGAATAGAAAATTGCACGCCAAAAACTCAGCATAATTTCCTCCTTTTCGCTGCCATTAACCTTGCCTTGGTCTCTCGCAGCTACTTTACCTTCATTGTCAATATTTTGTTTATTTTATGGTTGGTCGACCAATTTAATTACAATATACTCCGCCCCCTCGACCCTGTCAATATCTTTATATGCGATTTTACATATCAGCATAAATTTTCTGTTATTCATTGTGCATTTTCACTACAAATTTTCGAAAAAAAGACGGCCTACCATCTGATAAACCGTCAATTTTTGTCTATTCTGTTAGTTTCGCAACAGCCGCACAGCTTCACTCAACTGACCCACCGGCAGAAACTCTGCCTCGGGGTAATCTGCTGCGTTCATTGTCTTCATTGAGCTTTTCGGCAAAAGAAAACGCCGGAAGCCCAGCCGGTAGCCTTCCCCTACCCGCTGCTGCACCTGCGGCGTGGAGCGGATCTCCCCCGCCAAGCCGATCTCGCCCAGCAGCAGCATATCATCGGGGATCACCTTATCCAGCAGGTTGCTCAGCACCGCCATCGCCACCGCCAGGTCAGCGGAGGGCTCGTCCGCCCGCATACCGCCCGCCGCGTTCACAAAGACATCCAGGTCCCCCATATAAAAGCCCGCGCGCTTTTCCAGCACTGCCAGCAGCATCGCCGTGCGGTTCATATCAAAGCCAGTAGCCACCCGCCGCGGGTTGCCAAAGCTGGTTTTGGTCACCAGCGCCTGTATCTCCACCAAAATGGGCCTGGTACCCTCCATCAGGCAGGTAATACAGCTGCCGCTGCAGTCCAGCGGCCGGCCGGAAAGCAGCGCTTCGCTGGGATTCGGCACCTCGCGCAGCCCGTTCTGTCCCATCTCAAAAACGCCGATCTCATTGGTGGAACCAAAGCGGTTTTTGTTAGCCCGCAGAATGCGGTAGCTCAGGTTTTTATCTCCCTCAAAGTACAGGACCGTATCCACCATATGCTCCAGCACCTTGGGCCCGCAATATTGCCGTCCTTGTTCACATGTCCCACAATGAACAACGGGATTTCCTGTCCCTTACAGGTGTCGATCAGCAGCATAGCCGATTCTCTCACCTGCGAAACGCTGCCCGGCGAGGAGCTGACACCGGCGACTGCAAGGGTTTGAATGGAATCCACCACCACAATATCAGGTTTGTTCTCCAGTATCGTCTCCCTTATCTGCTCGGCATCGGTGGCCGCCGTCAGCAACACCTTTTCCCCGGTCACTCCCAGCCGGTTGGCCCGCAGCTTGATCTGCCGGGGGCTTTCCTCCCCGGAAACATACAGGACCCGCAAATCATCCTCCAGCGTCCGGCACATCTGCAGCAGTACTGTGGATTTACCGATCCCCGGATCGCCGCAGACCAGGATCGCCGCACCCGGCACAATGCCGCCACCCAGTACCCGGTCCAGCTCCTCCATGCCGGTATGGTACCGCACCGATTCATCAGCATCCACCGCATCCAGGGCCATCACCGGAGAAGCCTCCCGCTGCATTGCAGGCGCACCCTTTTTCTCCTTACCTATAATGCGTGTTTCCTCCACCAGGGTGTTCCAGTTACCGCAATCTGGGCACCGCCCCTGCCATTTGGCGCTCTCGTAACCGCACTCGGTACAGACATAAATACTTTTCTCTTTTATTTCTTTTACTGCCATGCTGTTTCCTTTCTTTACGCTGCTATCCCTGCGGGGCGTGTTCGTATTCCATCAGTGAGACGGTAATCAAAAAAGCCAGCATACCCTGGTATTTCTCCTGCTGCAGATCTTCCATATCCTTTGGGTTTGATAAAAAACCGCATTCTACCATCACTGAGGGGTTGGCTCTGTTGTTATTCAAGATAAACAGCGATGAATCTGCTTCCTTAATCTTGCGTTTATTGTCGGTCTGCAAATATGTCGCTATATTCTTTTGGATCCGCTCCGCCAGCTCTCGGCTGCCGTCCGCTTTGCCGTAAAAGACCTGCGCCCCGTGCACATAGGACTGTGAAAAATGATTCTGGTGAATACTCACCCCTACCGAGTTGGGGGTCCCTTCCATGATCTCCAATCGATTTTTCAAATCGCTGCGTTTCTGCGCCCGAACCGTTCCAGCGCCTTCATCTGCAAGCAGCGTATCGTTCTCGCGGGTCATCACCACACGGTATCCCATCAGTGTTAAAAAATCGCGCGCCTTTTGGGCAATTGACAAATTGATCTCACACTCACGCACCCCCGCAGCGGTTGCTCCGCCGTCCATACCGCCGTGACCGGCATCCAGCACCACTACCGACATATTATCCACTGCACCGGATTGCACTTGCTGTGCCAGTTGATCGTTCAACCCTGTAAGAAAATACCCGGCTGCCACCACAGTCATCGAAAATGCAAAGATCATTACTGCTTTGTACCATAGCTTCTCCATTCCATCACCCCGTCCCAACTTATGCAGCGGGGGTTCTCGCTATGTCCTACTCCCCTATTTTATCAGAATTGCCTCGGTGGTTCAATAGAGAAAGAACAAATTTTCGCCGTTCAATTTCAAAAAAGAAGCAGAGCTTTTCCACTCTGCTTCCTTTTGCTTCAAACGCATTTGCCCAGTAAAACCGTAAATTCAATTTTGTTTTCCTCACAGCAGGTCGCCTTAATACTCCCCTTGTGCCCCTCTGCGATACTGCGTGCCATCGAAAGTCCGATTCCAAACCCTCCGGTCGTTCGCGATTGATCCACACGGTAAAAGCGGTCAAATAACCGCTCGACCTGCTGCCGGGTAAGTCCCGTGCAGGGATTCATGGTGCGAATGACCGGACCCTTTTTGCCCTTTTCCAAAGAAAGCTTAATGCAAGCGTGTTCATCGGCATACTTTACGGCATTATCCAGCAGGATGGACACCAGCTGGCGGATGGCATATTCGTCGCCAGTATAGGTAAGCGCCGGAGCAATCTCCAATTGGAGCTCATGACCGTTCGCTTCGGCATAATCCCGGAAGGACTCAGCCGTTTCGCTGATGGCCTCACTGATGGGGAATTCAGCCATTTTAAGGGGGCTTTGTTCCTCATCCAAACGGGAAAGACTGACCAGAGAATTGACGAGATCCCGCAGCTTTTCGGTTTGGGCCAGCGATTTATCGATCCATTTGTTCTCGCCGCTTTCCATTTCCAACACCTTTAGGCTGGTAGCAATAACAGTGATGGGGGTCTTTAGTTCATGGCCGGCATCGGTGATGAATTGCTTTTGTTTTTCGCTGGCCTTCACCACCGGATCGATGGCGCGGCGGGAAAGCAGCGTGACGACGAGATAAACACACGCCACGCAGAACAGCATAGCCGCCAGTGAAAGCCACGCGGTGGTTTTCACTGTTTGTAAATCACGATGTGCATCCAGGAAAATGGCCATAAAACCGCCGTCTTCGCTTTGTGTGACAAAGCAACGATAGCCATTGACCCAACAATAACCGGCGCCGTGCTTTGCCGCGGCCTGCAGATACTCGGCGGTATCGGCTTCGGTCACCGCGGCTATTTTACCAAGGTCGGAGCGCAGAAGGGTGCCATCGGCATCATACCAAAGGACAAAATAGCGGGTGGAAAAGGGGGTTTCCGGCGTAAAGCCGCCTTCCGGTCGGGTCCCCGGTTTATCAAAGCCGCCGGGGGGTGACTGTGGCACCATGCCCCGGTTATTGCTGATGATTTGCAGCATGTTGGTCAGGCTGTTATCCACCGAAATATAATTTGCGGCATTGACGATAAGGCAAAGTGCCAACAGCACAGCTGTAACAGCCAGCATGGCGATGCGGATAAGACGCTTACGCAGGGTTTTGATTATTTGGTTTCCTCCAGCAGATAGCCCATGCCGCGGTTGGCGGTGATGGTGACACCGCTGCCGATAGACTTGATCTTTTTACGCAGATTAGAAATGTGTACCCACACCACATTGATCTCGGCATCGCTATCCCAGCCCCATACCCGCTCCATGATGCGGTCAGCGGAGAGAACCACCTTGGGCGAGCGCATAAAAAGCTCCATGACCTGAAACTCACGGCCGCTGAGGCGGACGGATTCCCGGCCGCAGGAAAGCACACCGGTATCTGGGTTAAGGGTGATATCGCCCCAGGTAAGCAAGGTGGGGTGGTAATCCTCACTGCGGCGCAGCATGGCCCGTACCCGCGCAATGAGTTCATCCGGCTCGAAGGGCTTAGGCAGATAGTCATCCGCGCCAGCATTAAAGCCGGTGATGCGGTCATCCTTTTCCGCTTTGGCGGTCAGCATCATAATGGGTGTCTTGATGCCCTCGGCCCGGAGCTTCTGCAGCACCTCCACACCATTCATCTTGGGCATCATCACATCCAGGATGATGGCATCATATTCCCCGCTGCTGCCGTATTCATAGGCATCAAAGCCATTGTGGACGGAATCCACGGCAAACTGGTTTTTTTCAAAAAATGGCCGTCAGCGCTTCCGCCAGGTCTACCTCGTCCTCCGCTATGAGCAGTCGCATCTCCACCCCTCTTTCTATCACAGCTATCTCACTTTTGGTTATATTATAATCTAAGGCTAAAGTCAACCTAAAGGCCGCAAAAGAGCGGCAAACAGGGTAAAAATAACCATCGGTTTAGAATAGCTGCTGTCCCTTTATTGAAATGATGCGTCCCCCTGCTCCAAAAAGAAAAAGGACGCCTATTGGCGTCCTTTTTTGGAGCGGGTTACGAGGCTCGAACTCGCTACCTCCACCTTGGCAAGGTGGCGCTCTACCAGATGAGCTAAACCCGCAAATGGTGGCTCCGACTGGAATCGAACCAGTGACACGTGGATTTTCAGTCCACTGCTCTACCAACTGAGCTACAGAGCCGGAAATGGCGACCCGGATGGGGCTCGAACCCACGACCTCTAGCGTGACAGGCTAGCGTTCTAACCAGCTGAACTACCAGGCCACTGGTGGGAACAACAGGGCTCGAACCTGTGACCCCCTGCTTGTAAGGCAGGTGCTCTCCCAGCTGAGCTATGCTCCCACATTGGCTTGTCCTCCGGCGGATATTTCCGCAGGCGACAAAACGAATTATACTATATCATCAGCCTCTTGTCAACCGTTTTACTGCTTTTTTTTAGATTTTTTTCGTCCTTTTTTCTCCTGCCGCCTTGGCGGCTGTTCAGCCCAGATACGCTACCGGTCGTAGGGTCTCCACCAGGTGCTCCAATCGGCGAAGAAGGGGCCATGCTGCGCCCGGTATTTCAGGATACGGTCGGAGAGGACCTCCCCGATGCCGGGCAGCTCCATCAGGGCTTCCTTATCGGCCGTATTAATATCGGTAGACGCCAGCTTGAGGAATTCATCCAAGTCTTCCGGGACAGCCTCCATCCTCTCGGCAAAGGGCGTTTCTGTATAGGGTTCCTCCCGTAACGGCAGGAGCAGCAATCCCGCACATAGCAGAAGGGCCGCCACCGGCAGCACACGATCCATCCGCCGCTGCGGCAGACGAAATCTCGCCATAGAAGCCCTCCTTTCTTTGCGCAAAAGCCGCCCGGAACCGCACAAAGCAGCGCCGGGCGGCGTGGTGATTCGATTACTTCAGCAGTTCCTTGGCACGGGCCGCAATGTTTTCGGCAGTAAAGCCGTACTCCTCCAGCAACTTGGCGCCGGGGCCGGAATGTCCGTACTGATCGTTGACACCCAGGCGGCTGACCTTGCAGGGGGCATCCTCCGCGATAGCTTCGATGACGGCGGAACCCAGGCCGCCAATGATGGAATGCTCCTCGCAGGTGAGAATGCGGCCAGTCTCCCGGCTGGCCTTTACCAGCAGCTCTTTATCAATAGGCTTGATGGTGTGGATATTGATGATACGGGCATCGATCCCCTCAGCGGCCAGCAGCTCACCAGCCTTGATGGCCTCGCCTACCAGGATACCAGTAGCCACAATGGTCACATCCTTGCCGTCCCGCAGGGTAATGCCCTTGCCCATCTCAAACTTGTAGGTCGTGGCATCATTAAAAATGGGGGCAGCCAGACGGCCAAAGCGCAGATAAACCGGGCCTACATAGGCAGCGGCAGCCTTTACAGCAGCCTTGGCTTCCACATCATCGGCGGGATTGATAACCACCATACCGGGAATGGTGCGCATTAGGGCGATGTCCTCATTGCACTGGTGGGTCGCACCATCCTCACCGACGGAAATACCGGCATGGGTCGCGCCGATCTTGACATTGAGGTGGGGATAACCAATGCTGTTGCGGATCTGCTCATAGGCGCGGCCGGCTGCAAACATGGCAAAGGTGCTGGCAAAAGGAATGTATCCGCAGGTAGAAACACCCGCTGCCGCTACCATCATATTCCCCTCAGCAATGCCGCAATCAAAGAAGCGGTCCGGGAAGGTCTTTTTGAATACGCCGGTCTTGGTGGCACCGGCCAGGTCCGCATCAAATACTACAATATTGGGGTTTTCCTGCCCCAGCTCTACCAGTGCTTCGCCGTAGCTGTCACGGGTCGCTTTTTTCATTACCTCTGCCATGTTACCGCACCTCCTCCAGCTCTTTCATGCCCTGTTCGTACTCGGCGTCATTGGGGGCCTTGCCGTGCCAGCCCACCTGGTCTTCCATGTAGCTGACGCCCTTGCCCTTTACGGTCTTGGCAATGATCGCTGCCGGCTTGCCGGTCACCTTCAGTACCTTTTGGAATGTCTCCTCCAGCGCGGCAAAATCGTGGCCATCGCAGCAGAATACTTCAAAACCAAAGGCACGAAACTTTTCATCGATGGGGTAGGGAGAAGAAACCTCGCCCACACGGCCATCGATCTGCAGATCGTTGTTATCGATGATGAAGCAAAGGTTATCCAGCTTGTAGTGGTCGGCAAACATAGCGGCCTCCCACACCTGGCCCTCTTCAATTTCGCCATCGCCCAGAATGGTATAGACGCGGTAGTCCTTGTGCCCCAGCTTACCGGCCAACGCCATACCGCAGGCGGCACTGACGCCCTGGCCCAGCGAACCGGCGGAAAAATCAATGCCGGGGGCCTTATTCATATCGGGGTGGCCCTGCAGACGGGAACCGATCGCGCGGAAGGTGGTCAGCTCCTCCTTGGGGAAGAAGCCCTTTTCCGCCAGCATAGCGTACAGCGCCGGGCAGGTGTGACCCTTGCTTAGCACCAATCTGTCACGGTCCTCCCAGCGGGGATTTTCGGGGTCAACCCGCAGCACCTCGCTGTACAGGTAGGTAATAATATCCGCGACCGAAAGCGAGCCGCCCGGATGACCCGACTTGGCGGCGTGAACTTCGGTCAGAATACCGCGGCGCACCTCTGTGGCGGTCGCTTTCAGCTGTTCCAGTTTTTCCTGTGTCATAGCTACCTCCGATTACACGATTACTCTTTGCTTATTTTCATCAGCAGTGCCGTAAAGTACTGCGGCAGCGCTGAATCAAATTCCATATATTCGCCCGTTCTTGGGTGGATGAATCCGATCTTTTTGGCGTGCAGGCACTGGCCCTGCACCCCGCAGTCCGGCCGCCTGGAGCATACACCGGATCGCCCACCACCGGGTGGCCCATATAGGCCATATGCACTCTGATCTGGTGCGTACGGCCGGTTTCCAGCCTGCACCGAATATGGCTAAAGCCGGGATATTCCGCCAGCACCCGCACATGGGTAACAGCGTGGCGGCTGTTTTCCTCGGTCACACACATCTTTTTGCGGTCGGTTTTATGCCGGCCGATCGGTGCATCCACGGTAAACTGCCGTTCCTTAAAATGCCCGTAAACTATTGCTTCATACTCCCGTGTAAAGCTGTGGGCCTTTATTTGCTCGGCCAGGTGTCGGTGGGCGGTGTCATTCTTGGCCACGATCAGCAGCCCACTGGTATCCTTATCGATGCGATGCACAATACCGGGGCGTATCTCTCCATTGATGCCGGAAAGGCTGTCCCCGCAGTGATACAGCAGGGCATTCACCAGCGTGCCGGTATAATTACCTGCCGCCGGGTGAACCACCATTCCCTTGGGCTTATTCACTACCAGCAGGTCGTCGTCCTCATATACGATCTCCAGCGGGATATTCTCGGCCTGGGTGCCGGTGGGTACCGGGTCCGGCAGGGTGATGATGATACTGTCACCCTCCCGCAGGGTGTCCTTCTTCCCTGCCGCAGCGCCGTTTTTCAGGATACTTCCCTTTTCCGCCAGCGTTTGTATCTGGCTGCGGGAAAGTTCCGGTGCCAGCAGTGCCAATCCTTTATCCAGCCGGCAGCCCGCCGCTTCGGCGGTCACGGTCAGCTCATGGCGTTCCACTCTTTTTCTCCTTCTTCCCGTCGATAAACAGGATATAGATGACCAAAAGCGTCACACCAACGGTAATGGCGATATCCGCTACATTAAAGGTCGGGAAACGGTTCCAGAACGCAAAGCGGATAAAATCCACCACATAGCCCTGCGCCACGCGGTCAATGAGATTCCCGATGCCGCCGGATACCACCAGTATCAGCGAAAGGAAGGCCATGTTGGCCATTTTTTTGCGCTTGGCCACCATGTAGATGATGATAGCCAGCAGCATAACGGCCGTCGCCGCGATAAGCAGCGTCTGCTTGCCGGAGAGCACTCCCCAGGCAGCGCCGTCATTGCCATTGGGCAAAAAATCAAAATTGAAAAGTCCCGGCAGCGCCGGTACCGTACCGGCCCCCTCCAGGTGGGTGATGGCCCACTGCTTGCTCCACTGGTCCAGCCCCAGCAGCAGAAAACCGATCACAACCGAAATGATCTTGAACATATCAATACCCTCAAAAGTCTGCGACCCGTTTACCACAGGCCGCAGACTGCTTTAGTTTTTATTAAAAGTCGTCGTCCTCATCATCCATCAGGTTAAAATCGTTGCCGAACTTCAGCCCCGCAAATTTACTGCGGCGCTCAGTTTCTGGCTGCTCCCCGATATCAAAATTGAGGATCTGCTGTTTTTTCTTTTCAAACTCGGCAAAGATGTCCTCACCAGCCGCGGGGATATCCGATTTTTCTTCCACTACGGGGGCAGCAGGTGCTTCCTCCACGGGGGCAGACTGCTCCTCATGCTCGGCTGCCGCTTCTTCGGCCGCTTCCACAGGGGTAGGTTCCACAGCCGGTTCAGCTACCTCCACCGTCTCGGCCACTTCCTCGGCAATGGGCTCTTCCACGGCAGGAGCTTCCTCTGCGGGGGCGCTATCGCTTACGGGGATGCGGGTCACCAGCTCGATGTGTTCCCGGTACAGCTCAATGAGCTTTGCCTTAAAATCGGCGGCAGCGGTCTGTACCCGGATGAGCTCGTCCTTTTCATCCTCCACCTTTTTGCGGGCCTCCTCCACGATATGCGCCGCCTTAACGGAAGCCTCCCGCATGGTGATCTCCGCCTTATTGTTCGCGTTCTTGATGATGCTGTCACCCATCTTCTGCGCGCCCAGCAGCGCCTCCCGCAGGCTGTCCTCATCCTCGCGGTATTTCTGCAGACTTTCGGCCAGTACGCCTATCTTTTCTTCCAAAACCTCATTCTGGTCCTTGAGATCCTTGATGGTATCCAGTACCTTATCGATGTAAGAATCCACTTCCTCGACCTTATAGCCGGAAAGTCCCTTGCTAAACTGCGGATGAGCCAAATTCTCGGTCATTTTCTGTTCCTCCCCCGGTCGTGCCGGTCCAGTGTTACGGTCCCTTGCTTACAGATACAGTCCGCTGTTTTCCAGCTCGTCCAGCAGGCTGTCGCCCATCACGCCTACATTATAGGGGGTGATGATATAAGTAGAATTTGCCACTTTCTTGATCTGACCACCGTTGGCATAGGCCACACCGCTTAGGAAATCCACCAGTCGGCGTGCAATCTCCCGGTTGGTCGATTCCAGATTGAGCACCACGGTGCGCTTGGCCAGCAGATGATCCGCGATGCCGGAAGCATCCTCAAATTTTTCCGGCTTCACTAGCACCACCTGCAGCTGCGTGGTGGTATTGATATTGACGACCTTATTATCCTTGCGGGGCGCCGCGGTCTTTTCGGCCGGCTCGGTTTTGCCGGGGCGGTACTCCGGCTGCATGGAAAAGCCCCCAAACGGATCGTCTTCCATCTCCTCGGGCTGCTCGTTTTCCTCAAAATCGTCCTCGAAATCTTCTTCGCCGATCCCCATAAAGTCCTTGAATTTATTGATGAAACTCATAACGGCCTCCTTGCGCAGAATATTTGATATATAAATCTATTATCCCATTCTTTGTGGTTCCTGTCAATGCGTTACCACAAGAAATTGTGTCCATGTCCGGAAGTTCCCTCACAAATCACTAAGCGGCATCCCATCGTAAAGCTCCGTTTTACTTGCAATAAGCTTATCGAAGATATTGAGCTGCTCTTCGCCGGTATAATTCAGCCGGCTGAGGTAGTAGGTGTCCCCTTCATAAATGATATCCACCGTCTTGAACTTGACGCTGTACCCGTTATCGACATAAACGCCTTTTACGCCATCCACAATGCGCAGGTATTCTTTATCGAACCGCACGCCGGTGTAATTTTCGGAAGAAAGTCGCACCGTAGCTGCCCGGCGGGATACGGTATCCTCCGTAACGGTATCACCCCGGATGACCAACATCATGGCGCTGCCGTCATCGGAAAGCTCGGTGCGCACCACCGTGCCCTGTGCTGTGCCTCCCCCGGAAAAAGCGAGATTGACCCGGCTGCCCAGCTGGTAGTTTTTGTGCTCCTTGCTGCTGATGGTCAGCGCAAAGTACCACTCCGGCCCGGAAACTACCTTGCCCAGCCCAGCTTCTTCCGTTTCACCGGCAGTCAGCAGCGTTTGCAGGTCATCGCAGCTCATCGCTTCCAGGCGGGCCGGGGTATATTCCCCTTCCCGGCCATCCACCGCACTGCTGAAATACCCCTCCAGTGTGCTGTATACCGCTTCCCCTCTGGCACTCCCAGATGTCTGGGCCTCCAGCTCAGCAATGCGGGCTTCCAGCGCCTCTGTTTTCCCGGTAATGCCGCTGCCCAGGTTGATCTCCTCCTGCAGGTTCAGCGCCAGGGTATCCAGCTCGCTGTAATGCTCCAGTGCCACCGCTTCCGCCAGCTTTTGCAGGTCGATATCGGTATTCCTGGTCAGGTCGCTTACGGTAGGGGTATTGCTGCTTTGCAGCTGGGCCAGTACCCTCTGCAGCATGGTCAGCTCCTTCTGGGCCTCTGCCCGGCGCTCCGCCAAGTCGGCACTCAGGGCATCGCTGTACCGGTAGGCCAGCACGCTGCCCACCCGCACCTTTTCGCCATCACGCACCGCATAGCGCAGGTTGCTGCCCGCGGACTGGTCCAGGCTTTTTTCCTCCCGAAAAAACACCCCCTGAGCGGTAGTGCTGTGGTACACCGTATAGCGGTACACATTCTCGGTAGTATAGTCGCTGAAAAAGTGCCGGTAGGCATGGTAGCCCGCAAACACCAGCAAAAATGCCGCCATAATAAAGGTCAGCAGCTTGCCCATTCCGCTTTTCATGCCATTCCCTCCTTTTCCAGTATCTCCATTGCCTTATCCAGCGGCGTTTCCCCCGCGGCCAGCGTGTCCGGCTCGATCCAGCGCATCCGCTGATCCGTCCCAAACCAGGTCAGCTGACGCTTAGCGTAGCGGCGGGTACTTTGCTTCAGCTTTTCCAGCGCTTCCTCCTGGGTTTCTTTGCCGTCCAGCCAGCTATACAGCTCCTTACAGCCGATGGCCTGCGCGGCGGTAGCGGTCAGGCCCTGTTCCCGGGCAGCTTTTACCTCCTCAGTAAGCCCCATCTCCACCATTTTATCCACCCGCCGGTTAATGCGTCCATACAGCGTTTCCCGGTCGTGATAGCGCAGCCCCAGCTCAATGACATGATAGGGACATGGCTCCCGCAGGCTTTCGGCTTCGTGTTCCCGGATGGACTTTCCGCTGACCGTCATCACCTCAATGGCCCGAATGACCCGGCCGATATTATTGGGGTGGATACGCTTGGCCGTTTCGGGGTCCATTGCTTCCAGCCGCCGCCACAGGGCATCATTGCCCTCCCGCTCCGCCAGCTGCCGCAGCCGCTCCCGCAGCGCTTCATCACCGGTGATTGCCTCGCTGTACTGCACATTGTCCACAATGGCCTTGATGTAAAGCCCCGTACCGCCGCACAGCACCGGCACCTTGCCCCGGCTTAGAATATCATTGATCTCCTTGCGGGCCAACTCCGCGTAATCCGCCACCGAAAAAGCCCGATCCATCGGCAAAAAGCCGATAAGGTGGTGAGGCACCGCCGCCAGCTCCTCCGGGGTGGGCTTTGCCGTGGCAATGTCCACTCCCCGGTAGATCTGCATACTATCGGCGGAAACGATCTCTCCATCCACCGCTTTCGCGATTTGGATGGCCAGCGCTGTTTTGCCGGAGGCCGTGGGCCCCGCCACTACAATCAGCGTATTCGGTTTCAGCCGCACGGCACTCCCCTCCTTCTACGCAAAATGGATCAAACGATCCTCCCGAACATTCTTTCCAGCTCCCGCCGGGTAATGACAATGGCCACCGGCCGCCCATGCGGACAGTTGCGCACTGTGGGGTCCTCCCACAGCAGCCGCAGCAGCTCCTGCTGCTCCCGCTCCATCGAGGGAATATTCCCCTTGATGGCTGCCTTGCACGCCACCGAATGATACAGCTCATCATAAATAGCTTCCTCATCCATGCCGCCGCGATGCAGCAGCCGCTCACACAGCTCGGTCAGCAGGTCCTCCGCCGGGGGTATCCTCCAGGATGGTCGGGACTTCCCGCACCCGCAGGCACCCCTCACCAAAGTCCTCCGCAGCAAAGCCTGCCCGCTCAAAGCAATCCAGGTTCTTTATGGCGGCATCGTACAGCTCCCGCGGCATATGGATGGTCAAAGGCACCAACAGCACCTGGCGTTCCACAGCGCCGCTTTGGTGCTGGCGCTTCAGCCGGTTGAAGAGGATCCTCTCATGGGCCGCATGCTTATCAATAAGCAACATTTCATTGTCCCGCTCCGCCATGATATATGTCGCAAAGACCTCTCCGATCAGTCGGTAATCCGGTTCCGGTTCCTGCGCCTGTTCAGGTTCCTCTCGTTGTGCCGTCGGTTCCAGGGGCTCAGTCACCACCGGCTTACCGCCGTACATTGGCAGGGTCACCGGCTCATGGTGCTCGGCTTTTGCTTCCTCCACCGGTAGATCAACTACCACAGGTCTGCCGCCTATGGCCGACAGTGCTACTGCCTCATTGCTCTTATCTGTAATAGTTACCGCCGGGTTTTCCGCCTTTTTATGCGGTTCATCATCTGTAACTCCAATTTCCTCTACAGATGTTTTTGGCTTTACCGGCTCCCATTTTCTCGGCTCTGCCGGGGGCTGCGCCCCCATGCCATAGCTTGTCCCCTTTGGCGGCAGGCCACGGCGGTACTGGTCGCTTCCGCCGCCGCTCATCAGGGTACCCATGCTGCCGTAGCTCTTTTTCTCCGGCAGGCTTTCCGCCATTTGACGGTACTGTTCCACAGTCATGCGAGTCTGGGTACCCTCGGTGGGGCGGTTACGCAGCTCAAAATCGCTAAAGCGCTTGCCGCCCACATCCCGCACCGCCACCGTCCTGTTCATCCGGGCCAGGGCGCCGCGACAGGCGTTCACCACCGCATCAAAGACCGTCCGCTCATCGCTGAGCTTCACTTCCAGCTTGGCCGGGTGGACATTCACATCCACCTGGGAAGGATCTACCGCCAGGTTGATAATACACCCCGGGAACTTGCCCACCATGATATGATTGCGGTAGCTTTCCTCCACCGCCGCCATGATGGTAACACTTTTCACATAGCGATTGTTGATGAAAAAGTGCTCCATGCTGCGGGAGGGCCGGCAGCATTCCGGCCTTGCCAGGTAGCCGCTGACCCGGATGGGCCCGTTCTCACACTCCACCGGGATGAGACCCCGGCCAAATTCATTGCCATACACCGCAAAAATGGCCGCCAGCAGGTCGCCGCTGCCGGGGGTGGCCAGCTTTACTTCCCGATCCCGGATAAGCTTAAACGCAATTTCCGGGTGAGAAAGCGCCAGCCGATCCATCAGCGTTGCCACCGCTGTTCCCTCGGTGCTGTCCTTCTTCAGAAATTTCATCCTGGCCGGCACATTGTAGAAGAGATTTTTTGCCGTAATGGTGGTTCCCACCGGGCAGCCCGCCTCCGCCAGCTCTCCGGCGCACTCCCCGGCCAGCGTGTACCGCGTCCCGATCTCCTCAGTCGCCGCGCGGGTCAGTATCTCCGTTTCGCTCACCGCGCAGATGGAGGCCAGCGCCTCCCCGCGGAAGCCCAGCGTCCCGATGCGGTCAAGATCCTCCGGGCGCAGCACCTTGCTGGTGGCATGCCGCAGGAATGCCTTTGGCACATCCTCCCGCTCGATGCCGCAGCCGTTATCGGTCACACGGATGAGCCGTACCCCGCCGTGTCCGATCTCCACCGTGATGGCGGTCGCCCCGGCATCGATTGAATTTTCCACCAGCTCTTTCACCACCGAGGCGGGACGCTCTATCACTTCACCCGCCGCGATCAGCTCCGCGGTTTCCCGGTCCAGTATATTGATTTTCGGCACAGGCTCATCTCCTTTCACTGTACTTGCCATGGTGTCTTTGGTTTATATTGCCGCTTACAGCAGCTTCTTCAGTTCATAAATGAGGTTCAGCGCCTCGATGGGCGTTAGGGTATTGGGTCGGCACCGCGCAGCCGTTTCTTTATGGCTTCCGCCTTTTCATCAATGAAATACAACTGCTCGCTTTCCTCTTTGGGCTTGGCGCGGGTTTTTACCTTTGCCTCGCTCACGGTCTGCCCCTCCTCCAGAGAAGAAAGCACCTCATAGGCGCGGTCAATGACCCAGCGCGGGGATACCCGCCAGCTTGGAAACCTCGATGCCGTAGCTTTCATCCACCCCGCCGGGGATAATGCGCCGCAGGAAGACGATATCCTCACCGCGTTTTTTCACCGCCACATTGTAGTTTTTCACACAGGGAATAAGCTCCTCCAGCTCGGTCAGCTCGTGGTAATGGGTGGCAAAGAGCGTCTTGGCCCCCAGCTTTTTGCGGTCGGCAATGTATTCAATCACCGCCCGGGCAATGCTCATGCCATCATAGGTAGAGGTCCCCCGCCCGATCTCATCGAGAATGAGCAGGCTCTTTTCGGTGGCTTCCTTCAGGATATTCGCCACCTCACTCATTTCCACCATGAAGGTGGATTGGCCGGTGGTCAGGTCATCGCTGGCGCCCACACGGGTATAGATGCCATCCACAATGCCGATACGGGCACTGGCCGCCGGGACAAAAGACCCCACCTGCGCCATCAGCACGATAAGCGCCACCTGCCGCATATAGGTGGATTTACCCGCCATATTGGGGCCGGTCAGTACCGCAATCTGGTTTTCCCGGTTATTGAGCTTGGTATCATTCGGCACAAAGGGTGCGCCGTCCAGCAGCTGCTCCACCACAGGGTGCCGCCCCTCGCTGATTTCAATTTCATCCGAGAGATCCACCGTGGGGCAGCAGTAGTTGTTATTCAGCGCCACAGTAGCAAGGCTGCACAGCATATCCAGCCCAGCTACGGCCGCAGCCGTCTGCTGGATGCGCGGCAGCTCCGCCGCAACCGTCGCTCTCACCTGCTCGTACAGCTCGGCCGCACGGTCAATGGCCTCCTGCTGGGCGTGCAATACCCGCTCCTCCAGCTCCTTTATCTCCTCGGTAATGTACCGCTCGGCATTGGTCAGGGTCTGCTTGCGGATATAGTGCGCCGGCACCTGATCCTTGAAGGAATTGGATACTTCAATGTAATAGCCGAACACCCGGTTATACCCGATGCGCAGCGTCCGGATGCCGGTGGCATCCTTTTCCCGTTCCTCTATCTCCGCCAGAATGCCCCGGATATCCTTGGAAAGATGCCGGGCCTCATCCAGCTGCTTATCGTACCCCTCCCGGATGACACCGCCTTCTTTCAACGGAATATCACTGTCCGGATCGATGGCCGAGCCGATGAGCCGGGCCACATCCTCCAGGGGGTCTATGTTCTGTTCAATTTCCCGCAGCAGGGCGCACTGCACCTCGCCCAGCAGCTCCTTAATGGCCGGCAGACGGGCTGTAGTAGCCCCCAGGGCGATCATATCCTTCACCGGAGGATTGCCGTACACCACACGGGTCATCAGCCGTTCCAGGTCATACACGCCATCCAGGGCCGCCGCCAGCTCACTGATGAGAATACTGTTCCGGGTCAGCTCGGTCACGGCATTCAGCCGCCGGTTAATGGCATTGACCGATAAAAGCGGCTGCTCGATAGAGCTTCTCAGCAGTCGCCGTCCCATCGAGGTCTTGGTCTTATCCAGCACCCAGAAAAGCGTTCCCCGCTTTTCCCGGCTGCGCATCGTTTCGGTCAGCTCCAGGTTGCGGCGGGCCGCCACATCCAGCCGCATATATTCCTGCGGCAGATAGCTTTTTGCCTCCAGCAGGCGCTCCAATCCGGTAAACTGCGTCACCTTCAGGTAGGCCATCAGCCCGCCCAGGGCCCGCACCGCCAGCGGGGTACCCGCCAGTCGGGTCACGGTATCCGCGCCAAACTGCTCCGTTACCAGCTTTTTGGCTGTTTCCTCGGTATAGGCATCACGGTCTCCCGCCTGGGCCGCACAGCACAGCCGGTCCTTGAGAAAGCCCACCACTGAACGCAGCTGCGGCAGCTCCTCGGCATAGATGACCTCGTGGGGGCTGTACTTGCCCAGCTCGTTGATGGCCGCCATTTCCCCGGAGACCTCGGTCACCAACACGCTGCCGGTGGAAATATCGGCAAAGGCCAGACCGCAGCGCTCCCCGGAGGGACACAGGCTGCAAATGTAGTTATTGCTGCCCTCCTCCAGCATGTTGGCTTCCATCAGGGTGCCGGGGGTCACCACCCGCACAATATCCCGCTTGACCATCCCCTTGGCCAGCGCCGGGTTTTCCATCTGCTCGCAGATGGCAACCTTGTAGCCCTTTTTCACCAGCCGCGCAATATAGTTTTCCACACTGTGATAGGGCACCCCGCACATGGGCGCACGGTCGGGAAGGCCGCAGTCCCGCCCGGTCAGCGTCAATTCCAGCTCCCGGGAGGCGGTCACGGCATCATCAAAGAACATCTCGTAGAAATCTCCGAGACGGAACATGAGGATCTGGTCCCGATGCTCATCCTTCATGGAAAGATACTGCTGCATCATGGGGGATAATTTACTGCGGTCCTGCGGTATCAGCGACATTTCGGCACCCTCTTTTTTGTCATTTCGTCAGGTCTTAGTTGGCGTCAGTGGCAGCCGCCGCAGGCGGAGCAATCTCCGCCGCAGGACTGTTCCTCGATCTCGTAGGGGTTATCGCCATTGGCGCTGCCCTGGATGATCTGCATGATGAATCGCACCGTATTGTCCAGTTCGTCCTTGGTGGTGGAATAGGCGATCATTAGGGGATCGCTCACAATCGCCTCGTACAGTCTTCTTCACCTCTCCGTTCAGCTCCGCTATTTTTTCGTTGTCCTTTTCCTCGGCGATGATGGCCCGGTTGAGATCCAGCTTTTTCAGGTTGAACTGCCCCAGCTTATCCTGCAGCTTTTCGCTTTTATCGGCAGCAGTTTTGGCCACGATAAAGGCAGTAAACTCATCGGTATCCTGGATAGCAACACCCAGCTCTCTCGCTTTCTCTACCAGTTCAGTGTAAGTCATGTTTTTTATCCTCCATAGGTTTATTGTTTTATTCGGCGCGCTCTCCGCGCAGCGCCCAGTTCATGGCGGCGGTGATGCGCACCTGCAGGAACTCCCCGATCATTTCGGGCGGGGCGGCCACCTCCACAATGGTATTATCCTCCGCCCGGCAGCTAAGGGTCCCGGGGGTTCTTGCCCTCGTCCTCCGCCAGCACCCGCAGCGTTTTGCCCACATAGTTTTTCAGCAGTTCGCTGCCGATAGCCCCCTGGGTGTCCAGCAGCTCCCTGAACCACCGGCTTTTTTCCTCGGCCGGAATGGGATCGGGCAGCTTTTCGGCGGCAGTGCCGCTGCGCCGGGAGTAGATGAAGGTAAAGAGTGCGCTGTATTTGGTCCGCCGTACCAGCTCCAGCGTTTTCTCAAAGTCTTCCCTTGTTTCTCCGGGGAAGCCCACAATAATATCGCTGGTGATGGAAAGCCCCGGCATTTTTTCCCTGGCATAGCGCAGCAATTCCTCGTAATGCCGCAGATCGTAGTGGCGGTTCATCGCCATTAGGATGCGGTCGCTGCCGCTCTGTACCGGCAGGTGCAGGTGTTTACACACCTTATCACACTCCGCCATGGCGTCCAGCAGTTCATGGGTGCAGTCCTTGGGGTGGCTGGTCATAAAGCGGATGCGGAAATCTCCAGGTATGTCATTCACCATCCGCAGAAGCTCTGCAAAGTTGCACGGTTCCTCCAACCCCTTGCCGTAGGAATTCACATTCTGCCCCAACAGGGTGATATCCCGGCAGCCGTTCTCCACCAGATTTTTTACCTCGCGCGCGACATCCGCGGGCAGGCGGCTGCGCTCGCGCCCGCGCACGAAGGGCACAATGCAGTAGGAACAAAAATTATCGCAGCCGTACATGACCGGCACAAAGGCCTTAAAACGGCTGCCGTGCTGCACCGGGACCTCCTCGTACAGGGTGGTATCGGTGCCGTTTTCCACTGCGTCCCGCCGGATGCTGCGCCGCCCTTCGATAAGGACATGGTACAAAAGCTCCGGCAGCCGGCCGGCGGCATTGCTGCCCATCACAAGGTCCACATAGGGGTAGCTCATTTTCAGCTTTTCGCTGACCTGCTGCTGCTCGGTCATGCAGCCCGCCAGGGCGATCACCAGGTCCGGCTTTTGTTTTTTGAGGCCCTTAAGCGCCCCCACATTGCCAAAGACACGCTGCTCTGCATTTTCCCGCACGGCACATGTATTATACAGGATGAGATCCGCCTGACGGATCTCATCGGTAAAGCCATAGCCCAGCTGGGCCAGCACCCCCTTAAAGCGTTCACCATCGTAAACGCTCTGCTGGCAGCCAAAGGAATGCACATGGGCCAGCGGCGGGGTCTCGTACTTTTCGCTGAGGTATTTTTTTATGGCATCGGCCCACCCCTGCTGCTCGCGGAGCGTCCGGTAATTCTGTATGGTTTTTTCGGTTTGGCTCAAAGGCCCGCCACCCTCTCTTTTTACAATTTTCCACCCTATATTGTATCATGAATCCTCCCGCACCGCAACACCTGCCGCAAGAAATCCTTTCCCCACCCCACAAAAAAGCACGCCCCGTAAGGCGTGCCTGTTGTAATTTAGCCCAATGGGAAAAGCTCCTGCAGGGTATCCGCTGTCATCTGCCGCGCGGCGGCGCTCTGTACGCCCTTGGGGGTGGTCAGCGCGCTGCACAGCAGGAAGGTCATCCGATCCGCATCGGCTTTGGCCTTTTCCGGGTCACTCCCGCGGAATTCCAGCCGTTCTGCCAGGATATCCCGCATCTCCTCCTGCTTGCCAAGCAGCAGCTCATTCACCGCCGGCATGGCCAGAGCCATGGCCTGCAGCATGATGTAAAACCGGTTCTGCTCGTTATCGCCCAGCAGCTCCTCCAGCATCTTTTCTCTCTCCGCGGCATCCTTGATGCGCAGCAGGTCGCTCAGGTGGTTCTGCAGCTCCAGCAGCACCATTTCCGCCGTCACCTGCAGAATATCATCCTTGCTCTCAAAATAGTGATGCAGCATTCCGGCGGCCATACCCGCCTCCTGCGCAATGTCCTTCACCGAGGTCATCTCATACGATCCGTTGCGGATGACACAGCTTTGCAGCGCCCGGCATATTTCCACACGGCGTTGCTCCGCCAGTGATGGTCTCCCCATGCGCTTTTCCTCCTTTGGGTATTTCTTTCGGCTCCCGTATTGACAAAACCCACCCATTTGTTGCTTAATGGAGGTAGAAAACCACCACACAGGCCGCTCTATCGGAGCCAACTCTTGTAATTATAGCACAGGAGGAAGAAAAATGAAAGTCCTTTTCATCGTGATTGGCATAATAATCCTCATTACCGCCATTATTGCGCTGCGGGTATTCTTTGGGCTGGGCCACCCCGGCAATGCCGCTCCCCTATACCCTGCGCCGCCAGCTGCCCAGGGATAACAGCCCCCTGCGGGGAAAGACCATCCTGTGTCTCGGCTCCTCCATCTCCTCCGGGTTCTCCTCCGGCGGGGTCTCCTTCCTAGATTATCTCGCCCGCATTGATGGCTGCCGCATCATTCAGGAGACTGTCTCCGCCACCACCCTGGCGGACCGGGGATACTTTTCCTACCTTAAGCGGCTGCGCCGCCGCATGGCCCGCATGCCGCAGGCGCCCGATTGCTTCCTGTGTCAGCTTTCCACCAATGACGCCACCTTCCGCAGTGTGCCGGGTCGGGTCAGCCGCAGCCGCCGCCCGGAGGACTTTGATGTTTCCACCACTGTCGGCGGCATGGAGGCCATACTGGCCATGGTACGGGAAAAATGGGACTGTCCCATCGTCTTTTACACCGCCGCCCGGTACGATAACCCCCGCTACCACAAGCTGGTGAACCTGCTGGTGGATCTGCAGGAAAAATGGGACTTTGCCCTGCTGGACCTGTGGCACGATACCGCCTTTAATGCCCTTTCCCCGGAGGAACGCGCGCTCTACATGAACGATGCCATCCACCCCACCCGGGCCGGCTACCTGCTGTGGTGGCTGCCCCAGTTCCAAAAAATCCTGACAGAGGTGCTGGCAAAAGAATGATCTCCAAAAGCGGGTGCTGCGGCATCCGCTTTTTGTTGGCATTTTGCACCGGCCGTTTTGGTCGCTTTCGCACAAAATTGCATCTTTTTCTCCCGCAAATTTCCTCATGGATTTTTGCAAAACGAACTTGTGTTCGCGTTCTCTTTGTGGTACAATAGAAGAGTGGAAAAGAAGCGACAAGGAGGGCGTATGAGCAAAGACCAATTTGAACTGGTATCCCCTTTCCAGCCCACCGGCGACCAGCCGGAGGCCATAGATGCCCTGGTAAAAAGCATAGAGACCGGCAACCGGATGCAGACGCTGAAGGGCGTGACCGGCAGCGGCAAAACCTTCACCATGGCCAATATCATCCAGCGCATCAACCGGCCCACGCTGGTGCTGGCCCACAATAAAACGCTGGCGGCGCAGCTGTGCAGCGAGTTCAAGGAGTTCTTCCCGAAGAATGCTGTGGAATACTTTGTGAGCTACTACGACTACTACCAGCCGGAAGCCTACATCGCCTCCACCGATACCTACATTGAGAAGGACAGCGCCATCAATGAGGAGATAGAAAAGCTGCGCCATTCCGCCACCTCCTCCCTTTCGGAGCGCCGGGATGTCATCATCGTTTCCTCCATCTCCTGCATCTACACCTTGGGCGACCCCATCGATTACCGCAACATGGTCATCTCTCTGCGGCAGGGCATGACAAAAGACCGGGACGAGCTGATCCGCAAGCTGGTGGAGATCCAGTACGAGCGCAACGATATCAATTTCGTCCGTAATAAATTCCGTGTGCGCGGGGATGTGGTGGAAATCTTCCCGGCCTATTCCAGCGAGACTGCCATCCGGGTGGAGTTTTTCGGGGATGAGGTCGACCGCATCTGCGAGATCAATACCGTGACCGGCGAAGTGAAAAATGTGGTGAGCCATGTGGCCATCTACCCGGCCTCCCACTACATCGTCCCCAGGGAGCGGCTCATGGCCGGGATTGAGGAGATCCGGCGGGAATGTGATGAACGGGTGGAATATTTCCGGGCCAACAATAAGCTCATCGAGGCGCAGCGCATTGCCGAGCGCACCAACTATGATATCGAAATGCTGCAGGAGATCGGCTTCTGCAAGGGCATCGAGAACTACTCCCGCGTGCTGAGCGGGCGCGCCCCCGGCAGCATGCCCTACACCCTGCTGGATTATTTCCCCGAGGATTTTGTGATCTTCATCGATGAAAGCCATGTGACGCTGCCGCAGGCCCGAGGCATGTACGGCGGCGACCGCAGCCGCAAGGAAGCCCTCATCGAGTATGGGTTCCGGCTGCCCTCGGCGCTGGATAACCGCCCGCTGAAATTCGATGAATTTATGGGCAAACTCAAACAGATCGTCTGCGTGAGCGCCACGCCCGGCGACCTGGAAAAGAGCGAAAGTGCTCTCATCGCTGAACAGGTCATCCGTCCCACCGGCTTGCTCGATCCCGAAATTGATGTGCGGCCGGTAGAGGGACAGATTGACGACCTCATTGGGGAGATCAACGCTCGGACGGCAAAGGAACAGCGGGTGCTGGTAACGACGCTGACCAAAAAGATGGCGGAGGATCTGACCGCCTATCTTGAAAAAACCGGCATCAAGGTGCGGTACATGCACCACGATGTGGATACCATCGAGCGAATGGAGATCATCCGCGACCTGCGAAAAGGCGAATTTGATGTGCTGGTGGGTATCAACCTGCTGCGCGAGGGATTGGATATCCCGAGGTTTCGCTGGTGGCGATCCTGGATGCCGATAAAGAGGGCTTCCTGCGCAGCGAGACCTCGCTGGTGCAGACCATCGGCCGGGCGGCCCGCAATGCGGAGGGCAAGGTCATTATGTATGCCGATGAAGTGACCGACAGCATGCAGAAGGCCATCCAGGAAACCTACCGCCGGCGGGAGATCCAGCAGAGATACAACACCGAACACGGCATCACCCCGCAGACCATCCAGAAGGAGATCCGGGATGTGCTGGAGATCAGCGTGGCGGATAAGAAGACCGGCAAGGGCGGCAAGAAGATGAGCCGCAAGGAGACCGAAGCGGCCATTGCCAAGCTGACCGCCGAGATGCGGGAAGCGGCAAGGCTGCTGGAATTTGAGCATGCCGCCTACCTGCGGGATAAGATAGCCAAGCTGAAAGAGACCCTGTAACAGAAGTAAGCTTTACTGCCGCAAAACGCTGATAACATTAGGCCTTTGCGGCAAGGAGGAACCAATGGCATTAGATAAAATCGTGATCCGCGGCGCGCGGCAGAACAACCTGAAAAATATCGACCTGGAGATCCCCAGAGATAAGCTGATTGTCTTTACTGGGCTTTCCGGCAGCGGCAAGACCTCTCTCGCCTTTGATACCATCTACGCAGACGGCCAAAGACGCTATGTGGAGAGTCTTTCCTCCTACGCCAGGATGTTCCTGGGGCAGGCTGAAAAACCCGATGTGGACGAAATTTCCGGGCTCTCCCCAGCCATCTCCATCGATCAGAAAACCACCAGTAAAAATCCCCGTTCCACGGTGGGCACCGTAACTGAAATTTACGACTACCTGCGTCTTTTATATGCCAGAGTCGGTATCCCCCACTGTCCCATCTGCGGACGGGAGATCACCCAGCAGACAGTGGACCAGATGGTGGATAAGGTACTGGCACTGCCGGAGGGCACCCGCATCCAGGTGATGGCGCCCATCGTGCGGCAGCGCAAGGGCACCTACCAGAAGGAACTGGACGCGGCCCGCCGCAGCGGCTATGTAAGAGCCCGGGTGGACGGCAATATGTACGAGCTGACCGAGGAAATAAAGCTGGAGAAGAACTATAAGCACACCATCGAGATCGTGGTGGACCGGCTTTCGGTCAAGCCGGAGATCCGCTCCCGGCTGGCGGATTCGATAGAGACCTGCTGCGCCATGACCGGCGGGCTGGCCCTGGTGGATGTCATTGGCGGCGAGGAGATGCTATTTAGCCAGAACTATGCCTGCCCCGACCATGATATCTCCATCGAGGAGCTTTCGCCCAATATGTTCTCCTTCAATAACCCTGCCGGGAGCTGCCCCACCTGCACCGGTCTTGGTGTGTTCCAGAAGGTAGACCCGGCACTGGTGGTGCGCTACCCCGACCGTTCCATCCGGGATGGCGCCTTTAAGGTGACGGGCTGGAGCTGCGACCCCGGCTCCATTGGGGAGATGTACTTTACCGGACTGAATAAGCACTTTGGCGTACCGCTAGATGTACCGGTAAAGGATATGCCAAAGGACAAGCTGGACCTGGTGCTCTTTGGCACTAAGGGCGAAAAATTTGAGATGGTGCGGCAATCGGCGGGCTTTAAGGGCAAGTTCGTCAATGACTTTGAGGGCATTGTGAATAACCTGGAGCGGCGCTTTAAGGAGACCAGCAGCGAATGGATGCGGTATGATATCGCCACTTTTATGTCCTCTGTCCCCTGCCCCGACTGCCACGGCGACCGCCTGCGGCCCGAAATACTGGCGGTGACAGTGGGCGGCATCAACATCAGCGACTTTTGTAAGATGAGTGTGCGGGACGCGCTGCAATTTATGGACACGCTGGAACTGACCGATATGCAGCAGAAGATCGCCGGGCAGATCATCAAGGAAATAAAAAGCCGGCTTTCCTTCCTTGCGAATGTGGGGCTCAATTATCTGACGCTGGCCCGCAGCGCCAGCACCCTTTCCGGCGGGGAAAGCCAGCGTATCCGGCTGGCGACCCAGATCGGTTCCAGCCTGATGGGGGTGCTGTATATCCTGGATGAGCCCTCCATTGGGCTGCACCAGCGGGATAATGCAAGGCTGATAGAGGCGCTGAAGAACCTGCGCGACCTGGGCAATACCGTCATAGTGGTGGAGCACGATGAAGAGACGATGGAGGCCGCTGATTACATTGTGGATATCGGCCCGGGCGCGGGCATCCACGGCGGCCATGTGGTATACAGCGGACCGGCAAACGAGATCAAGTATTGCAAGGAATCCATCACCGGGCAGTACCTTTCCGGGGCGAAGAAGATCCCGCTGCCGGAGTCACGCAGACCCGGCAACGGCGGCTATTTGGAGATTGTGGGCGCTGCCGAAAATAACCTCAAGAACATCAATGTCAAATTCCCGCTGGGATGCTTTGTGGCGGTGACCGGTGTATCTGGTTCCGGCAAAAGTTCGCTGGTCAATGAGATCTTGAACAAGGCGCTGAGCAAGGAGCTGATGGGGGCCCATGTGCCCCGGCAAATATAAGACGCTGCATGGGCTGGAGCTGGTGGATAAGGTCATTGATATCGACCAAAGCCCCATAGGGCGGAAAGGGCAAGAGCATCTATGATGTACTGGAGATGAGCGTGGAAGAGGGCTTGACCTTCTTTGAGAACCTGCCAAAAATAAAGCGCAAGCTGCAAACCCTGTACGATGTGGGGCTGGGGTATATCAAGATCGGACAGCCGGCGACGACCCTTTCCGGCGGCGAGGCACAGCGCGTGAAGCTGGCGACAGAGCTTTCCCGCCGGAGCACCGGCAAGACAGTATATATCCTGGATGAGCCCACCACCGGCCTGCACACCGATGATGTGAAGAAGCTCATTGAGATACTGCAGAAATTTGCGGACGCAGGTAATACCGTTATTGTGATAGAGCACAACCTGGATGTCATCAAGACGGCGGATTATATCATCGACCTGGGACCCGAGGGCGGCGACGGCGGCGGAATGATCGTCTGCTGCGGCACTCCGGAGGAGGTAGCGGACTGCAAGGCTTCCTTTACCGGGCAGTACCTTGGAAAGCTGCTGAAGAAGAAATAAGGTGCAAAAAGAACCGGCTGGGGAGCAAAACGCTCTGAAGCCGGTTCTTGGTTTATGGGGGAATATTTAGGGCGGGCGCGGCGGAGCGGACGAGGGCTGCCCGCAAGGGCCAGCCCGAGGGGGAGCGGAGGCGTGCCCGCCCGTTCAATCGGCTGGAAAGCCGGGATCAAGGTCATCCTCCGGGCTGCGGAAGGCGAAAGCCTGCCGGGCCGCCGAGCTGAAGAAACCCGACTGGGCCATCGAGACATAATCGCTGCCTGCGATGATGAAGTGGTCGATGAGATCGACAGAAATGGCGCGCAGGGCATCCCGCAGGGATAGGGTGGCGGCGATATCCTCCCGGGAGGGAATGGCCAGCCCGCGCGGGTGATTGTGCGCCAGCAGGATGCTGGGAGCATGGTGCCGCAGCGCTACCTCAGCGATTTTACGGCCAGGCAGCTGCACGGCATTGGGGGCACCTGTGGAGATGCGGTCGGTGCTGATCTCCCGGAGGTTATTATCCAGGCAGACAAGATAGAGCGTTTCTTCCGGCAGGCCATTACAGGCGGCCACCAGCTTTTTTCCATAATAGCGCATTAGGTCCTCCCGCTGGGCATCATTGGGCAGAGGAGTGATGGCTTCGGCATAGTAGCGACGGGCGATATCCGCGACGAGGTGGAGATGAACGGCGGCATTCATGCCGATGCCCTCCACCTGGGCCAGCTGCTCCGGGGCGGCATTGAGGACACCAACGAGGGAGCCAAACTGTTCAATGAGGCGGTGAGCCAAGACATTGGTATCCCGCCGGGGCACCGAATAAAACAGCAGGAGCTCCAGCACATTGTGGGGCGGGAAGCCATCCAGGCCCTCCGAGAGATAGCGCTCCCGCAGGCGATCCCGATGACCGGAATGTTCATTGGCCATGCGCTCCCCTCCCCTTTCGACAAAATTCTGTTCCTATCTTACCATTCCCGCCGCAAAAAAGTAAAGGGCGGTGGGGCTTGACGGTGGGCAGGAATCCGGGTATGCTTATATTGAATTTTGAAAAAAGAACAGATGGCACGCAGCCGAAAAAATGAGAGGACGGCAAGGAAGGCCCGCAGGCAGGCTGGCGCCCGATGGAATCGGGCTGGCGCCTGTCAAGGGGCTGACGCAGCCGGGGTTCATTTTTGCAAGCCGCCGGGCGTAAAAGAAGGAATCATAAATGAAAGAATTTACGATAGGACAGAATGACGCCGGACAGCGGCTGGATAAATTCCTGGGCAAAGCCGTACCGCTGCTGCCCTCCTCTATGATGTATAGGGGGATCCGCACTAAACGGATCAAGGTGAATGGCAAGCGGGCAGAAATAAGCACCAGACTGGCCGTGGGTGGATGTGGTAAGCCTGTACCTCAATGATGAGTTTTTTGAGGAAAAGCGGGCAGATGAGGCCTTTCTGCGGGCCGGGGACACGCTTTCGGTCATCTATGAGGATGAGAATATCCTTATCGCTGATAAGCCCGCCGGGCTGGTGGTACATGAGGATGAGAGCGGCACCGCGGATACGCTGATCGGACGGGTGCAGAAATACCTGTACCAAAAGGGCGAATATGACCCAGCACAGGAAAACAGCTTTGCGCCGGCACTGTGCAATCGCATCGACCGCAACACCTGCGGGCTGGTACTATGCGCCAAGAACGCCGCCGCGCTGCAGGCGATGAATGAGATCATCAAGGAGCGGCAGGTGAAAAAAACCTACCGCTGCGTGACCGTGGGAGTTCCCAAACCCGACCATGCCACCTGCAAAGCCTTTTTGCGGCGGGATACCAGGACAAAAACCGTAACGGTATTTGATAAGCCACAGCCGGATGCCAAGACCATCCTGACAGAATACCGGGTACTGCGGCAAAAAAATGGGCTGGCCCTGCTGGAGGTAACACTGCACACCGGCCGCACCCATCAAATACGGGCGCATATGGCCCACATGGGATGGCCGCTGCTGGGGGATACCAAGTACTGCACACCGGAAAGTCTGAAGAAAAACCGGGCATTAAAATTGCAGCAGCAGGTGCTGTGTGCCTGGCGGCTGCGCTTTACCGGCATTTTGGAGGGCTCCCCCCTATTTTACCTAAACGGACAGGAGTTTACCGCCAAGAAGTTGCCGGACGACTGGGTGAAATAGCTTCTCAATAAGAGCAGAGAAAGGGCGCTGATACGCAGGTATCAACGCCCTTAAAGCATGTTTTCGTATTTACGGCATTATCGGATTATTTTTTGCGGGACACTGCTGCCGCACCCACTACGCTGACAATTGCCATGGCTGCCGCAATGCCTACAAAGTCATTGGCACCGGTGCTGGGGTTCTTCTGATCCTCGGCGGGTTTATCCTCGGTGGGCTGGATGATAACGATGGTGGTGTTCTTGGGCTTTACTTGTACTCCATCACTTATTCCATCAAATATAATCTCTGAACCCTCCGGAACAAATTTCGCAAGGTCTTCCTGATTATGAACATAGCTATAATAAATACCACCGGTGATAGCTATAGTCGAATTATCTTCATCCTTTGCAATGACACCTTTAAATGCGCCACCGGTAACATTAATCTTAACTTTAGCTGTATCGGTAGTACTGTTGTTCTGCGGATTAGCTTCATAAACAGCAGCTCCACCGGAAAAAGATCCACCGTTAACGGTTACATTAATGGGCTTCTTCGTAGTGTGTTGAGAAACTGCAAGCGCAGCATTCGAAACAGTTGCGCCATTGCCATTTGCAACTGCTGTAACATCGCCATAGCCACCGGTAACATCACAGTTATTCAGTACCAGTTTTCCTGCACGAATCTCAATACCAGTTATATCCCCTGTCACAGAACCTCCATTGATGGTCGTTTCCGCGTTACCCGCAAGGTACATACAAGTGCCAGTGCCAGTCAAGGCTGCATTTGTAACGGAAATCTTTGCATCTGCAACAACGCCATTGACATAAATCGCCGTTCCGGAAGCGCCGCTTGTGTCGTTTATGCCCTTTAATGTTGCGTTTTCAACATTAAGTACCATACCATAATTATTGGATGTGGCGAGTGTTTGGTCAACCATTACACCTGCCCAACCTTCAAGTGTGACACCCTCTTTAATGTTCACAACAGAATAATTTACAGAGCCCTCTGGACCGCCTTTAATAATAATCGGTGAAAAATAAGGATTTTTCTCTTTAATCGTTCCGCTGCCTGTCACAGTAAACATAGCATTGCAGACACGGAAGAACTTACTCTCTATCGTAAAGGTAACATTGTTTCCGTTCAGTGCTAGTGTTATATTTTTACCACTTTCAATTCTAATTATATTCGTTACATCCGCATCTTTCAACAGAGTGATTGTAGTTGCCGTGCTATTTGTAACAGCCGCAAAAGCTGCTTCCAATGTAGGATAGCCGGTTTCCCCGATCTTTGCTACATCACCCTCCGCTGCCATAGCTGTTACCGGGAGCATGACTGCTACCAGCAGCAGGGCCAGCAGCATTGCTATTGTCTTTTTCATTGTTGTTCGCCTCTCCTTCTTGGTTATTGTTGTATTCCGCAGCGCTTACCCACAGTTTGCATCGTGTTTGTCCTCAAACACGATCAAAGCCCCATGGGGCTTCTGCACTTTTATTTTAGCTTTCTTTGCGACTCGCCGCTACCTCTTTTTCATCAGTTTTTTGCATAATTATCTTCCATACTCTTTGTGAATTATGCAAAAATATCCTGCGGTTATTCGATTTCCAGGTCGCCGCTGGTGGAGGAGACGCTGATTTTGCAATCCGCCGGGCCAAAGCCGTAGAAATGATCCTGCTTTTGATAGGCGCGCTGGGTGATAAAAGCACCGCTGGCGGTATCAAAGCGGACGGTGCCACCCTGTGCCGGGAGAGTTAGGTCGGTTTCTCCACTGATGGTATTCAGCGCCGCTTCCCGGCAGGAGATAAATTCAAAATCCAGGTCGCCGCTAACGGTATCGGCCGTGAGCTGATCCACGGTGAGCCGTTCCCAATCGAAATTGCCGGAAACGCTATTCAAAGATACGGTCTTTACATTGGCGGTATCTACCTCGATATTGCCGCTGACAGTATCAAACTCGGCGTTCTCCCCCACCAGGCTATCGATGGAGATATCCCCGCTGACCGTGGCAATGTGAAGCTGCGGTGTGGTAAGTGCGGCCGCTTGGATCGGTGCACTGACATTTTCGATCGTCAGTTCGATACCACTGGGGATCTCGATGGTGAGCTGCTTCCATTCGGACTGCATCTCACCGCGGTAATCCGAGGCGCAGTAATGGATGGTAAGGATGCCATCCCGCAGCAGAGAATGGAGCTGGGCCTCCTGCGAACGGTTATCCGCTGAATCACTGACAGAAAGCTCAGCAGAATTCTTTTCGATAAGATCGATGCTGCCCGCGACCCAATAAACACGGACGGCACGAATGTCCTCCGCCTGATAAGTGAAGCGGCCCGCGGTGTAATCGGCAGCGTTATCGTAAGTGGAATAGTGGAACGAGTCATTGGTGGTAATGCCGGCGCTGGGATTGATGTGAATAGTGCAGCCGGCACAGAGCGCCAGCAGCAATGCCAGAATAAGAAGCGCAGAAAGGGATTTGGCCTTCATAAAATGCTCCTCCAGAAATAATTATTGAGATAGAAAAGTGCCATCTCGCAAAGAGATGGCACTTAAGCTTGTATTGGCACTGACCTATTTTCCCGGGCCGCTTCCAGCCAAGTATTTTCGGCACGAATGAGCTTAACTTCTGTGTTCGGGATGGGAACAGGTGGAACCTCATCGTCATAAGCACCAATTATTGTGTCGGCATTTACCTATCTTCCCGGGCTGCTTCCAGCCAAGTATTTTCGGCGCCAATGAGCTTAACTTCTGTGTTCGGGATGGGAACAGGTGGAACCTCATCGCAATCAACACCGACTATGGTGACCCGTGCGGGAATCGAACCCGCGTTACCGGCGTGAGAGGCCGGTGTCTTAGCCGCTTGACCAACGGGCCATAGTACTGTCCCGAAGGTCAGCTTTATTATTATACCGAAAGCACACTGCATTGTCAACACATTTTTTTTAAAAGCGACTGTATTTTCCCTTTTGGGCATCTATCTTTTCTCGCTGCTCCAGCACAAACGGTTCAATATGTTCCCAGATAAAATCGACCCAATCATATATGGCAGGCTTAAAGGAATGCGCAGCAGCTATGACGATACGCGGCAGTACATTGACATAAATCACATTGCCGCTATTGCCAATAGCCGCGGAATTTCTCTTTTCCGAGTCGATGATCCACCACAAATAGCCATACATCATCCCTCGGAATCGATTGTTCTCCATCTCTCTTGGCGTTGTCATCGGCTGCGTTCACCACAAGAACAGCCGGGATAAAAGCAAAACCTGCCCCAAGAGGCCAGTAAGGAAAGACTTCTTAGAGCGGCTCGTGATCGATACGACCCTCGATGTGGCACTGCACAAAGAAAACATCCAGTCAATTGCCGCAGACCTTTGTGCATGGCAGCAAAGGCAGAAAGACGTCGCGGCGGTTTTCCAGCTCCTCCAGCCGCGCCTTTGTGGAGCGCGTCAGGATGCCCTGCTGAATGGCGTTGAGCAAATTGCCGATGGCAGTCTCCGCTTCATGGAGCTGTTGCTCATACAGCGGCACGTTCACATTGTCCCTGTCCTGCAAGTCCATGAGCATGGATACGATGGCTTCGATTGCTTTGTCGTCCATGACCATTTTCATGGTTTCACCGACCACCAAATCTTCGATCCATTCTTTCCTGACGGGCTTCTTGT